>Ga0302319_10000594_pt1 | contig 81689 bp, 77 predicted proteins | sample Bog_T0_2_FD_203319 | JGI IMG/M metagenome (GOLD analysis project Ga0302319, IMG submission 203319) | Peat permafrost microbial communities from Stordalen Mire near Abisko, Sweden - Bog_T0_2 | ecosystem: Environmental > Terrestrial > Soil > Wetlands > Peat | place: Sweden: Abisko, Stordalen Mire...
GGCTTATGCGCGGAAAACGCCTGAGCACTTTCAGATTGCACCCGATCCTTTATCTCTACAACCCCAAATCATCTTGATCGCCGTTGTAAAGTAAGTGACATTGGGTTGAAACCCCCTGCTCCCTCCGGTAATCACCAGCAGGCTGTCTCGGATTCCGAGGCAGCCTGTTTTTCGTTTGCCTGTTTTTCTCGGATTGATCCTCCTCCTGTTCTTTCCCCTTGACAGCTTAGGAGAGAGGGCGTACATTCCTAATCAACTTAGGGGTGTTTCTTGACCGACCAGGCTCAACTTCTTCCCGGCACTCTCGATCTGCTGATTCTTCGTGCGGTTTCGCTCGGGCCGCTGCATGGCTACGGCATCCTGTTGCGTATTGGGCAAATCTCCGACAATGCGCTGCTGATTGAACAGGGCGCGCTTTATCCGGGGCTTTTCCGTCTGGTTCGCCAGGGATTGCTAAAGGCCAGCTGGGGCACGTCGGAGAACAATCGCCGAGCCAAGTTTTATGAGCTCACCGTCGCGGGACGCAAGCGACTGAGTGAAGAGACCGCCAGTTGGAATCGCCTTGCCACCGCCATCGCCGCGGCACTCTCGCAGCAACCGGAGGAAGCATGAGAATCCTTGACTCGCTTCGCCTACACATCCTGACTCTCTTCCATCCCGAAACCGTGCGGGCCGAAATGGAAGAGGAACTCCGCTCTCACATTGCCCACCGAGCAGACGATCTGGAACACTCCGGCCTGATCCGCGCGGAGGCAGAACGGCGCGCGCGTATTGAGTTTGGCGGACGCGAGAAGTACAAGGAGGAGATCCACGCGTCGCTTGGCGGCCACCTCATCTCGACTGGCTTCGAAGATCTTCGCTATGCGGTGCGCGTATTGCGCAAGTCCCCCGGCTTTACTATCGCCGCGGTGTCGACGCTGGCGCTGGCCATTGGCGCCAACGCGGTGGTCTTCTCCGTATTGAACGCGCTCATCCTCCGCCCGCTGAATGTACCTCATGCTGACAGCCTCTACACACTCGAGCACGGGGGTTATAAGGACCAGAGTACTTCGTATCCGGACTATCTCGACCTGCGCGAGCGCAACCGCAGCTTTGAAGATTTGGCAGGCTACATCATGATTCTGGTGGGGTTCGATACTGGAGGGAATCCTACGCAGGCCTGGGGTTACGAGGTGACGGGGAACTACTTCGACGCACTGGGCATTCATCCGTATCTCGGGCGCTTCTTCCACGATGCCGATGAGCATGGCCCCAACAGCGCTCCCTATTTAGTGATCAGCTACGCATACTGGCATAGCAATTTTCAGGATGATCGGGGCGTGGTGGGGCGCGTCGTCCAGGTGAACAAGCATCCTTACACCATCCTGGGCGTAGCGCCGCCCGAGTTCAGCGGGACCCTGGTTTTTTTCTTTCCGGACTTCTGGGCGCCGATGGTTGAACAGGAACAGTTACAGGGGCTGAACGTACTGAATGAGCGCGGACAACGCGACATTTACATGGTGTTTGGGCATATGAAGCCAGGAGTGACTCCGGCGCAGGCTATTGGCGATTTGAACTCTGTTGGCTCCTTTCTTGAAAAGACTTACCCAAAAGACGACGGCTATATGACCTTTTCGCTGGCACGCCCAGGCCTTGCCGGCGACCTGCTGGGTCCCGGCGTAAAAGGCTTCATGACGGGAATGATGGTGCTCTCGGGGTTGATTCTCCTGGCAGCGTGCGCCAATCTGGGAAGCCTGTTTGCCGCGCGCGCTGCTGATCGTTCAAGGGAGGTGGCTCTTCGCCTCGCCCTTGGATCGAGCCGCAGGCGCATTCTACGGGGGGTGTTTACTGAAGCCGTGCTGATTTCGCTCGTCGGAGGCGCTGTGGGGCTGCTTGGCAGCATCGTGTTATTGCGCCAATTGAGCATGTGGTATCCAGTTCCACAATTTCCGATTCATGTTCCTGTGAATCCGGATGCAAAGGTCTACCTGGTCGCATTGCTGTTGGCGCTTGCCAGTGGATTTCTCTTTGGCGCGGTGCCGGTGAGACAGATATTGCACACCAATCCATACGAGGTGGTGAAGTCGGGATCTACCGGCATTGTGGCGGGTAATACAGGACGCCGAATCACTCTCCGGGACGTGCTGCTCGTGGCGCAGATTGCCATCTGCGGGGTGCTGGTAACCTCCTCGCTTGTGGCGGTGCGGGGGTTGGTGCGTTCGATGCACAGCAAATTCGGATTTGAACCGCGGAACGCGATTCTGGCGGATACAGCTCTCCGCATGGCAGGTTACAGCGGCGACAGGGCATTGGCGATGCAAAGGCGCATGATTGATTCGCTGGAAGCGATTCCCGGAGTAAAGTCCGTAGGACTCGTCAGTCAAATCCCGCTGGGAGGGGGCGGTGAAACCGAAGATGTCTTCACCGGCCAAACCGCGGACCTGAGAACATCGAATGCCGCCGCCAACGTCCAAGTGTTCAAGATCTCACCCGAATACTTCCATGCGGCGGGCACATCGCTGGTGGCCGGCCGCGCCTTCTCATGGCAGGACGACCTTAGCTCGCCGCGGGTGGCGGTGGTAAACGCTTTGTTCGCGCGCAAGATCTTCGGCTCCGAGTCAAGGGCGCTGGGGAATTATTACAAGAGAGAAGATGGAACTCGGGTGCAAGTGGTGGGTATCGCGGAAGATGGAAAGTATTATCAGCTTACCGAAGATCCAAGGGCGGCGATGTTTCTGCCTTTCCCGCAATCGCCCAGCACCATGATGTGCCTGGTTGTGCGTTCGGAGCGCGATCCGCAGCAGTTGGCATCGGCGATAAGGAGCACGCTGAGGGGCCTTGATGCCAGCCTGCCTGTGAACATCCAAACATGGACGGAAGGACTGGGCATCGCCCTGTTCCCTTCCCATGTTGCTACTGTGGCGTTGGGCGTGCTTGGTGCGATGGGAGCGATGTTGTCGATCACCGGCATCTTTGGACTGGCTTCGTATTCGGTCAGCAAGAGAATGCGGGAGCTGGGCATCCGCATCGCCCTGGGCGCGCAGCGGAAGGAAGTGGTGCAGACCGCATTGGGACGGCCGCTGAAATTGCTGGCGATTGGTTCGGCGGCCGGATTATTCATGGGCATTCTGGCTGCGCGCGTGTTGGCGCATATCGTGTACACGGCAACGTCTCGCGATCCGCTGGTATTATCGGGCGTTGTTCTCGCTATGTCGTTGCTGGGTCTCCTGGCAACCTGGATCCCCGCTCGGCGCGCGCTTTCAGTCAATCCCTTGATCCTGCTTAGAGAAGAGTAAGCGAGCAGCGCCCTCTAGCATCTACGAAGGTAGGTACGGGAAAGGCGGTCGTGCCAGGTCAGATGCTCCTCGTCGAAGATGGCCCAGGCCACGCCGAGACCCACTGGCAAAACCGACAGCAAGAGCGCCGCCAGACGGCTCCGCAATTGCGCGCGAGTCGGCGTTTCGTCGTCGAAGGTGCACAGGGAGACGCCTGCATACTTCATACCCGGCGTACCTTCGGCCAGGATAAAGAACAGCGCATGGTAGAGCACTGCGATTGCCGCCAGCGCCACTACCGAAATCAGCTCCATTTCCTTAATCGGAGGCATCGACTTGAGATGCCCGGCCAACCCGGCGGCCGCCGCGAGAAACGCGCCAACAATCAGCGCGCCATCTACCACCGCAGCCATGGATCGAATGCCAAACGGCGCCAAATCCAATGCCGACGTCTCCACGACTGTTGCGGATTCCGCCACACTCTCGGTCACGGGTTCGGCGTCGAGTTCAATCCCTGACCAGACCGGCCCCTGCCATTCGGGCGCAATGGTTGGGTTGAAACCCGAAGGCGCCTCCGGTTCGGTGGAGATGCTTGCCGGGTCCACCTCGAAAATACTCAACTGCCCTGAAGGCGCAGCGATTGCGGCGTGCCCTTCCGCGCGGCGCGGGCGAACCTTGCGGGTTGCCACCAGTTCGCGTGGAAACTCAATCAGGTTGGCATGGCTGGGCGGTGCAGGTTCCACAACATGAAAGCTTTCGCCGGCAGGCGATTCCTGCGGATACATTTCCGGTGTCCACGTCTCTTCCGCAGAGGTCTCATACGCAACCGGACCGCGCGTCGCACGGGTTTCTACAGGCTCTAACGAACGGACGGGCAAGTCCGCATCCCAGCGGATTCCAACCGGCTGCCGATCAAGAGACTCCCAATCCATCTCCGGTTCGGGATCCGGAGCCACAGCGGATAATGACGCTACCGGGGCAATCGGATTAATCGGCGCAACCGGCGCCTTCCATGCCAACTCAATGCCGTGATCTGGGGCAGGGCTGAAATTCGATGTCCCCCAGCGAGCTTCGCTAGCCGATGCCGCTTCCAACTCAGCCAATATCGATTCAGCTGCTGCCTGTGCCTCCAGGGCTGCCCGCGAGGCAGCCTCGGCTGCGCGCACCGCGCCTCGGGCCTCCTCTGCGAGCATCTCGCTGAAACTGGGGACCGAGGCATAGCGGGCGGCCACACGCGCCGCTGTCTGTGCCGCACGGCTTGCCGCGGTTGCAGGTGCGGCAGGCTGCGCAGGTGCAGGCGCCGTCGACCCGTTTTTCTGGGTTTTGTGCGCCGCAATGCGCCGGTTTACTTCCTGCTTCCAGGTGGGCGCCAGGGCGGCTTGGCTGGGGGATGTGCTCAAGGCTCGAAAAGTCCCTTCTACGCGACTCTAGAGCGATTTCGATTCACATGTTGCCATTTGGACCTCATGCGAGGTGGCATTTTCTTGAGGAAAATGCCACTTGGCCTCAAGCTTTCAGAAAAGAGAAGAATCGGAATCGCTTTAGCGGCCGCTTGCTTTTAACTTGCAGCACTTGCGGCCCGCATGTCCTCATCGTAACGGCGCATTCATGGCCATCATCCCAAAAATACCCTGGGGGTATCGCATCAATACATAGGCACGAATTGAATCAAGGCGATTCCCTTTCCCAGTGCCCCGCGCGGGCCTCTGCACCTGTCTCGTGCTGTCCGCGTCCAATGCACAGGTGCCCCCTTTTGCTATGCTGAGCCTTGGTCCTGGGATGCATTTTCGTAACCTGGTTGTGATCGGCTTGCTTGCGCTCTGTCGCCTACCTCTCGGCGGGCAGACGCCGAACGATGCCCAGCCTGCCGCGCCTTTGCCTCCGGCTTCTTCTTCGTCCTCCGATTCTGCATTGCCAGACGACCCAAGCCTGCAACTGTTACCCGTTGCCCAGCCTGAGCCTGAACCCGCACCTGGTGTGACTTTCAGAATCACGACCGAGCCCGGCGGGCGCCAGTCGATGTTGGGCGATATCTATACCGCCGCAGGTGGCGTCGAGTTTTTTTACCGCAACTACATTGTGCGTGCCGACAAATTCAGCTACAACCGCGCTACTACCGAGTTGGATGTCGAGGGTCATGTGCAGGTAGCCGGCGGCCCTGACGATGTCGTCATCAACGCGGATCACGGCGACATGCGGCTCAACCTGCACACCGCCCGGTTTTATCATGTCAGCGGCACCGCGGGCGTGCGAGCGGGATCGCATACCATCGTTTTCAGCACCGCCAACCCCTTCTACTTCACGGGAAGGGTTCTGATTCAGACTGGCGAGGGCAACTACAAAATTGTCGACGGGACCATGACCAACTGCCGGTTGCCGCACCCGGATTGGCAGTTGATTACCCGCTCGATGACCCTCGAGAACAACAAGGCCTCAACCACGAATGCCATCTTCAAATTCCTCGGCGTTCCGCTCTTCTGGCTGCCCTACTTGCGCCATCCCACCGATGTGAGTGGCCGCGAAAGCGGGTTCCTCATCCCTGTCTTTCCCAGCAACTACTCGTCCATCCGGGGCTACACCTTCGGCGAACAGTATTACTGGGCTATCAACCGCAGCATGGACATGGTCATCGGCTCCGAATACTACAGCAAGCGTGGCTTCGCGCCAAACGGAGACTTCCGCTACAAGGGGCCCGGCATCGACCATCTCACCGTCCGCTGGAATGCGCTGCTTGACCGCGGATTTGAAGAAAAAGTCGGCACAAGCAGCCTTTTCACGAAGTCTGCGGTTGATGGCTCCGGAGACCCGCGGGCCAGCCACCTCGGTTACCAATACGTCAACCAGGGTGGCGTTGATATCGGCGCTAACGGCCGCAAGGACCTTTCGTCGCAGACAAATGTTGTGGGCGTCGTCGAGTTTTTGTCCAGCTATGTCTATCGCCTCATATTCGACGACAATTACTCACAGGCCGTCAGTTCCCAGGTATCGAGCGTTGTGGCCGCCACCCACCAACACAACGGCTTTATCCCGTCCGTCTCGCTTGAGCGCTTTCAGACTTTTGCCAGCGCCACCAATGGCGACGAGGCCCGCATCATCCATCTGCCGAATCTGCACTACGATGTTTTGGATCGCCCTCTGAGCGCTTCCTCGGTTTATTGGGGACTTTCCTCATCGCTCGCCTATATCTCCCGCTCGGAACCGCAGTTCCACGCCCGCAATATCGGTCGAATCGATTTCTATCCCCATGTTTCGCTGCCGTTTTCCCTGGCTGGATGGAGCATTGTCCCCGAAGCTGCCGTGCACGACACTTTCTACTCAGGCAGCCAGAATCCGAACCTCCATGGCGGGGGCGACGCCACACCTGCGGTTAGCCATGAAGCGCTGAACCGTACCGATTTTGAGGCGTCTGTAGATATCCGGCCGCCGGCGCTTGAGCGGGACTTCCGGCTCTCCGGGTGGAACCACGAGTTGCGACACGTGATTGAGCCCGAATTGACGTACCACTTTGTCGACGGCATCGGGGAACAGGCGCGCCATGTACTGCTCATCGACACCACGGACATTGCCACAAATACAAACGAAGTGAGCTATTCGCTCACGCAACGCTTTTATCTTCGTCCTTTTTCGCAGCGACCCTGCAAGCCGGAAGAAGTTCTCGCGTCCGGCAGTTGCCTTGATCAGCCGCGCGAGTGGGCGAGTTGGCAGATTGCACAAAAGTTCTTCCTCGACCCTTATTTCGGTGGCGCTGTTATCTCGGGCCGTCGCAACATCTTCGACTCGACGCTCGGGTTCACCCCTGTCGCCTTCCTTACTGGTCCGCGAAACCTGTCACCAGTCATCTCGCGAATGCGCTTTGAGGCCATCGACCATATGCGGCTTCAATGGGATGTGGACTTCGATCCCAAGACTGGCCGAATGGATGCGAATAACCTCTTTGCCGGCTATAGCGTGGGAGGCACAACGATCGGCCTTGGTCACGCCATGCTCAACGCCGTCGATGAAAAGACCAGTACCTCCGCCTCAGGCCTGCTCCAGAGCCAGCAGTTGCAGCCCTTTGTGACCATCGGCAAGCAGAGCGGCAGCGGTTTCAATTTTGCTGCCAATGGTGGTTATGACTTTGTGCTGAATTCAATTCAGTATGCCGGGGCGCAGGCTGTTTACAACTGGGATTGCTGCGGTCTGACCGTGGGGTACAGGCGTTTTCAGTTGGGCACTGTCGGCACCACAGGCCGCAACGAGACTCAGTACCTGTATAGCTTTACGCTGGCCAATTTCGGCAATGTTGGCGACATCCGCCGCTCCAACTCGGTTTTCCGCGATCCCACCCTCCCGCCGATCTACTAAAGCTCGCGTGGACCGTTCAGACCGCGTAAACCCTGCGACTGGTTGCCTTTCCACTCCGCCCGCGTCAACTCCCTATGGGCTTCAGGCTTTGTCCCACTGTCTCCAGTGTCCGAGTGGGGTATCCTTTCCTGAGAGGATTTGAATTTGTCTCGTACCCAATTACTGGCCGCCTTGCTTGCTTTTGGTATGACCGCAGGCTGCAAAGCCCAATCCGCCCCTTCCCAGACGGCTCCGCAACACACGCTGGATGCTGCGACTTTGACCCGGCACATTGAGGTTATGGTCCGCTCCCAGTACAACGTTCCGGGAGATTACACAGTCACACTCGGCGAACGCAAACCAAGTCCGATCACCGGCTACGACGCATTGCCCATCACGCTGTCGCGCGGCCCAAAAAGTACGGTGGTGAACTTCCTCATATCCACTGACAATAAGGCCCTGGCACGACTGGAAACCTTCGATCTTGCCGCCGACCCGATCTTTTCAATTGATGTTTCCGGCCGGCCTATTCGCGGGAATCCCAACGCCAAGGTTACAGTGATCAACTTTGATGATCTCGAGTGCCCGTACTGCGCGCGTCTACACCAGACCCTGTTTCCGGCTACGATTGAGCACTACAAGGACACAGTCCGCTTTATCTATAAGGACAATCCCCTGCCTCCGGAGATGCACCCCTGGGCCGTTCATGCCGCGGTGGATGCGAACTGCCTGGCCGCGCTGAAGAACGACGTTTACTGGTCCTATGTGGACTATCTCCACTCCCACGCCGACGAAGTCACCGGGCCGGACCGCAATCTTCCCAAGAGCTTTGCTGCTCTTGATCGAATCGCCCGCCAGGAAGGCACGCTCGCCAAGCTCGACTCCGTGAAACTTGATGCCTGCATCAACAAACAGGATGACTCCGCGGTCCAGGCTTCGTCTAAGCAGGCAGAGGCCATGCGGATCGAGTCCGCTCCTGCTGTATTCGTCGATGGCGAGCGTATCGACGGAGCAGTACCTCAAGAGCAGTTGTGGCAAGTCATCGATCGGGCTCTGCGCGCAGCAGGCGTCACGCCTCCGGCTCCCACGGTCCCTCCGGCTCAGCCATCCAGCCCCGCGAACCCCGGAGGAGCCGGCAAATAGATATGTCGTGCTTTCGTCACACCGGCTTGTGGATTTATCCTTGATAGCTGGGACCGACGCGGTCCCATAGGAGACACAGGTTGCAAGTCGAATCCGCTTTTACGGTGCGTGCCCGCTCTGCCGCCTTGGTTGTTCTGAGCGCCACCCTAGTTATCGCTGCCGCAGGCTGTCGCCACTCGCTCTCTCCCGACGTGGTGGCAACCGTCAATAATAAGGAAATTCTGGGCGCCGACCTGGAGAAGTATTACAAGGCCAGATTTGGAGAAAACCCGCAGCAGCCTTCAGCGGAGCAGGCCAGTATCCTCCACCTGAACCTCCTTCAACAATTGATTGACGATGAGATTCTGCAGCAGCGCGCCGCCAAATTCAATCTCACGGCATCTGATGAAGACGTCAACGCGAAGCTGACCGAGATGAAGGCCCCGTACACGCAGGACGAGTTTGACCGCCAACTCAAACAGCACAATCAGACCCTCGACGACCTGAAGCGCGAGGTCCGCCGCCAGTTGACAACTACCAAGCTACTCAACAAGGAAATTGAGTCCAAGATCAACATTACCGATGCTGAAATTGGCGCTTACTACACTGCCCACAAAGCAGACTTCAATTTCATTGAGCCGCGGTATCGCCTCGCCCAGATTCTGGTCACTGGCGCCCCGTCGCAGCAGCCCGGTAATCTGCAGAACAACAAGGCCTCAGGGGACGCAGATGCGAAGAACAAGATTCAGGCGCTGCACACGAAGCTCGACAATGGGGAAGATTTCGGGAACGTGGCCATGAATTTCTCTGAGGACAAGGAGACTGCTTCCAACGGAGGCGAAATGGGGTTCGTCGTCGACTCTGCTTTGCATAGCCAGCCTGCAGCCTACGATTCGATCACCAAGCTCAAGCCTGGCCAGTTCACCGATGTCGTCGCCCTCGTCGATCCGCAGTCGCATCGAACCATGGGCTACGCGCTTTACAAGCTCATGTCGAAGGAAGTGGCGGGCCAACGCGAGTTGAACGACCCCAGCGTCCAGCAGCAGATTCGGTCAAACCTCCGCGAAGTCCGCGCCCAGTTGCTCAAGGATGCCTACTTCGAAGTTCTGCGGGACGACGCCAAGGTGCACAATTACCTGGCTGACCAGATCCTGAAGGATGGCGCTAAGTAGGCGTATCTCGTATCGCAAGCCGCTCCACAGATCGTAAGTTGAACTTAAGATCAACCTGCGCATTGAATTTGGCTCTGAGTACGGGTTCGCGGAACCTCCAGCCCATTCTCAACTTCCTTCAGACGACCACGACCGGTTCGAGCAATGCGATCGATCGACTTGGGCCTCGTCAAGGGAGATTGTCAGCAGCGTCCTCACTTATCGAGACCATGAGCCTCGCCCAAATCAAAACGGCCTCCGCGCAATGCGGAGGCCGTTTCTGTGTGAAGCAAATGCTGGCTACTTCATGTTGCCGTTTGAATCCATGGTGATGCCACCAGGGCCCTTGTCCTTCTTTTCTTCGTTGGCCTTGCGCGTGCCCATTGCCTTGGTGCGCCACTCATCGGACTTCGCCATATCCGCCTTTTGAGAGCCTACATCTCCCCAATCCTGGTCCGCTTTGCTGCGGTACACCAAGTTCAGATAGACCATGGCATCGTCGTAATTCGCCCGGTTGGCAACTGCCTGTGTCAGATATTGCAGCGCTTCCTCAATCAGTGGTCCGTTCTGAGCCTTGAGAGGGTCCATGACCTTCTTGGGAGCTTTGGGGTTACCCTCGCCGTCATCGTTGATGCCTTCCGGCGCCAAGGCGCCGAGCAGGTTTTGATGCGCTTCCGTCCAGTCGATCACGCCGATGGTGTAAGCAGCCTCAGGATCCTTCGGATCCACCGCCAAGACCTTTTTCTGCCAAGTTTTGGCATACTCGAGGTTTACTCTCTGTTGCTTGGGATTGCTTGGACTGGCGATACTGAAATAGATGGCCGCGATCTGTTTGAGGCTGTTTACATCCGTTGGATCCTTGTCCAGGACTTCCTGAAACATGCCGATAGCCTGTTGCGCGGTCTTCAGGTTATCCGGCGTATCCGAGCCGGGAACCACATTCTGAGCGAGTGCGGTGGCCAGGTAGCTCTTCGCCATCGGAAGGCTTGGGTCCAGTTGCGTTGCCTTCTGAAAGTGGTCGATAGCCTCTTCGTATCTGGCGCTCTTGTAAGCGTCCACTCCCTTGTTCAATTGGTCACGGGCAGCAAGGCGGTTGCACCCGCTCATGGAAAGCACCATGCCGGCCAACACAACCGCGAGCGCCGTATTGCGTGCGGGTCCATTCATTTTCGTGTCCTTCTCCTTCAGGTCGCGCATATCGATCGCGCGCCTGCAATCTCTTAGCAGCTGGTCGCGGGCGGGAGTTTCCGTAACCAGAATGAAAATCTACGCCTCCCGCCGCCCGGAATTGCCGTCTCAAGCTAGACTGCGAATCCTCGACCGGCAGGGGCATCAATAATCACCCAACTACCTACTGGCCGGCAAGGATCTTCGGTGTCATCAATCCGATGTGATCCACGTTGGCCGCGCGCCCGATATCAATAACTTCGGCAACGTACGCAAAGTTCAGATCGTCATCACCCCTGACGAACATGATGCGTTCGGCGCGGTTGGCGTAAATCTCTGTCAACCTCCCCAGCAGGTCGGTTTTGTTCACCGGGGTCTCATTGATCTTGTATTGTGGAGGGCCGGATGGAACATGGATTACCTGCACCACAATCGTCCGGTCGTTTTGCTGTTGATTTTGCGGGTTTTTGGGCGGCTGAGGCACCAGTGCATCAAGACCCTTGGGCGTTACCGGCACAATCACCATAAAGATGATCAGCAGCACCAGAAGAACGTCGATCATGGGCGTAACGTTGATCTCGGAGGAATATCCCCCTCCGCCTCCCATTGACATTGCCATGGCTTCAAACTCCTCACTTCAGAAAATCGTTAAACTGAAACTGCGGGTACAGAAAACTACTCGCCGCCCGCCAGGTTGCCTTCTTTTTTCTGTGTCAACAGGCCCACGTCTTCAACACCTGCCGTACGCACCGCGTCGATCGCATCTTCGACTGCCCGGTACTGCGCGCGCGCATCGGCGCGAATGAAGATGGTCTTGCCAGGTTTGTCTGCCAGCTTATCTCGAACCCTGGCTCCTAGCTCGTCCACGGCAATTTTGTCCTGGCCGAGGAACACGCCGCCGTCCCGGGTGATCGCCACCACAATGGCGTCTTCCTTGTCGGCGTCGGGCATCGACTCGGGATTGTCCACCTGGGCCATATCCACGGAGACTTTGTTTTGAAGCATCGGGGTGATGACCATGAAGATGATCAAGAGAACCAGCATGACGTCCACCATGGGGGTGACGTTAATGTTGGCAGAGATATTCATGCCTTCTTTGCGAACCGCCATTGCCATTGTTTAGGCTCCGTACTGCAAAAATTTTATTTCGGCCGGCTTCCGGCAACGCTGAGCAAAATCTGCCCGGCTGGATCATATGCCCGGCGCAAACTCGAAACCGTGGGCGGGAGATGAATGGTCCCCCACCCGCACAGCTTCTCGCTCAGGCCGACAGCCGCTTCGCTTAGCGCTTGTGGCTCTGCTTGATGAAGTAGTCGATCAGTTCGCTCGAGGAGTTATCCATCTCCACGTCGAAAGATTCAACACGCCCGGTGAAATAGTTGAAGGCCATAACGGCGGGGATAGCCACGAGCAATCCGAACGCAGTGGTTACCAGAGCTTCCGAAATACCGCCGGCGACTGCACCGATGCCGGAGGTCTTCTGCGTGGCGATCTGCTGGAACGCATGCAGAATGCCGATGACCGTGCCGAGCAGGCCAACAAAGGGCGCAGTTGCGCCGATGGTGGCCAGAACGCTCAGGCCCCTCTTCAGCTTGGCATGGACGATGGCTTCTGCCCTCTCCAACGCGCGGCCCGAGCTCTCAATCGTCTCTTCGGTCGGCTGACCGGCTGAGGCGCGGAACTCCTGCAGGCCGGCGGTGACAACCTCGGCCAGATGGGACTTCTTGTTGCGATCGGCGATCTTGATCGCTTCTTCCAGCTTGCTGTCCTTCAGCGCGCCAGCAACTTTCGGGGCAAATTCCCGAGACTGCTTCCGGGCTGCCGTAAAGTACAGGTAGCGGTCGATCATCACGGCCAGCGACCAGATCGACTCGATGAAAAGGACGATGGCGATGACGCGAACCGCCCATCCCATGTGTTCCCATAGTTCCATTGGGCTGAAACCGGCTTGCCCCTCTTCCTGGAAGAAGGCAAGGCCGTTGACCGTGTGCGAAGCGAAATGTGTGAGCTGAGCGAGAATCACTGAATCGTTCCTCCTAAGGAGTTTCTTGTGAATTGCGACTGCGGTGCGGTTGCTAAGGAATGCCGATACTGCAATTTGCGCATTCGAGTAAAAAAGTGAAACTCCTTCCCTAGATGCAGGAAGGAGCCAAGGTGTTTGTTATCCGCCGAGACTGTACACCACATTTACCGTGGTTTCCACTTCGACCGGTTCGTTGTTCAACAGATAAGGCCTGTACCGCCAGGACTTCACTGCTTCCATGGCCGATTGCTGCAACATCGCGGGGCCGCTGATCACACGCAGGTTTTCGATTGTCCCCGTTTTTGAAATTGTCGCCTGCAAAACCACCGTGCCGGAAACGCGCGCAGCCTTGGCAATCGGGGGATACATGGGTTGTGTCTTTTGCAGCAACATACCGGCAGCGACACCGCCGGAGATGTTTACTTTCTTGGGAGGTGCAGCCTGAACTTTAGGTGCGGGCGTACCGGAGAAGATGCCACCCATCACGCCACCTGCACTGCCACCAAGACCTTCCATGCCGGCTACACCGAAACTCTGTGTTGGCGGCGCTTCCTTCTCGGCAATATTCTTGATGTCCTTCGGAATCTTGGTAGGCGCAATCAGCTGGTTGTTCATCATCTCTGACTGCACATGGACCACATGAACAACCTCTGCCGGGGGCGGCGGTGGTGGTGGTGGTGGCGGCGGCGGCGCTACCAGCAGCGTCTGCATTGCGGCCTTGGGCAGTGCTTCAGGGTAGATCAACGGAATCAGAATCAGAAGGACGAGAATGGAGCCGTTGGTGATAAACGTTGCCAGCATCCAGTATTTGCTTTTGCTCTTGATCCTGCCCGCGGATTCAAACGTGGAATCTTCAAACATGGCCAACCTCGAATCGGGTCTCGGTTACTTCTATTTAGACACCGCGGAAACGCTAAATGTTCCCGAGCGCCAAAACAGTACTACCGGAGCGTGCTCCACTTCTACCAGAACCACCCACTACATGCAAAACCTGCTGCGAAACCGGTGCAACTCGGGCCAGCATGACCGCCTTACGCCCGTGCGCGCTTCGCCGCCGGAAGAACAACAGCCTTGTCTTTGCCCGCCCGCCACTCCTGCCATGACACCAGCATCGGCGCTGCTACAGCGATGGACGAATACGTGCCGATAAGAATACCAACCACGAGTGCGAAACTGAAACCCCGCAATACAGGGCCGCCGAAAATATACAGCGAGAGTACCGTTAAAAACGTAAGTCCCGAAGTGAGAACGGTTCTGCTCAGCGTCTGGTTGATGCTGCGATTCACAACATCCGGAAGTGCTTCGCGACGGCTCAGGCGGAGATTCTCACGAATACGATCGAACACCACGATGGTGTCGTTCATCGAGTAGCCGACGAGCGTGAGAATCGCGGCAATTACTGTGAGGCTGATCTCCTGGCCCGTAAGCGCAAAAGCGCCCAACGTGATGAGTGTGTCGTGGAAGCAGGCCACCACAGCGGCCACACCGTAAATCAACTGGAAGCGGAACCACAGGTAGACCAGCATGCCCGCCATTGAGTAGAGTGTGGCCAGGAGCGCCTGCTTTTCTAACTGCTTGCCCACGGTGGGACCTACAACCGAGATGTTCTGTACTGTGAATGGGTTATTGTAATGGGCCTTCAGCGCATCCTGGATGATCCCCTGGCCCACATCGAGCGAGGTTTCATCGTGCTGCTCGGGCAAACTGATCAGCACGTCATTGCTCGATGCGGTACCCACATCGCGAATCGGCTGGATTTGGACATCCTTGATACCGGCTGCCTGGACAGCCGCTCGGATCTGTTCCACATCCGGCGTGCTGGCAAACCTGAGCTGCACGTCTGTGCCGCCGCGAAAATCCACGCTCAAGGGCACTGGGCTGCGCATTCCGCCCACCGGGTTTGCCCAGTTCATGCCCATCTTCACCAAACCGGCCACACTGAAGATCAATGAAAAGCCGAGGAAATACCACTTCAGCTTCAGCCAGTCCACATTTACGCCGCGAAACAATTCCACTGGTTCTCTCCGCTTCCTGGTGCCGGAACCCAAATGTTCCGGCGTTCTTGATTTTCGGCCGCCAAACAATTCAGGCTCAGCCGTTTCTCCGCCTCGGGGACTAGATCGAGACTGCTTCCCCGGGCTTCAACTTATTCAGATGCCAATCGAAGATGGTGCGCGATACATAAACCGCCGTGAACAGGTTGGCCGCAAGACCGATGGTCAGGGTGGTCGCAAATCCTCTGACTGGGCCACTGCCGAAGACAAAGAGGATAGCTGCCGACACGATGGTCGTCACGTGCGTGTCAATAATCGTCACCCACGCATGCGCAAAGCCCTGTTCGACAGCAACAGAGGGACCTTTGCCCGCGCGCACTTCTTCGCGGATACGCTCGAAGATCAGCACGTTCGAATCCACTCCCATGCCGATGGTCAGAATGACGCCGGCGATGCCCGGCAATGTGAGAGTAGCGCCGCTCCAGAAACCCAGAACGCCGAGCAGGATGACCAGGTTCAAGATCAGCGCGAGATCCGCGTTGATGCCGGAACCGCGGTAATAGACAAGCATGAACGCCATGACCACCAGAATGCCGATTACTGCGGACCTAATGCCCTGGTGGATCGAATCCGAACCCAGAGATGGGCCCACAAGCCGGTCCTCGATATAGTTGAGCGACGCCGGCAGGGCGCCGGTCCGCAGCATTTTCGACAAGGCCGCGACTTCGTCGGGGGTAAAGCTACCCGTGATCTCGCCCGAATCGCGAATCGCGCTCTGGATGTTGGCGACTTCGCGGACTTGGCCGCCCATCACAACCGCCATGCTCTTGCCGACATTCTGGCTGGTGTAGTCGTAGAACTTGTCGCCGGCCGCGTTGGTCAACGTGAAGCGAACGTTCCGTCGCCCGGCTTGATCGGTACCTGGATCGGCGGAGCGGAAATCCTGACCACCAACGATGTAATTCCGTTGCAGCACATACACGCTAGTCGCATCTGAGCCGCTGGCCAGGTTGCCCGAGCCTTGCAGCAGAACGTCTTCCGGCGGAACCGTGCCGCCCAAACTCGCGGTCGCCTCGGCTTCGTCCTTATAGGGGCCGCCAACCACTGCGTGAATCTCAAGACGTGCGGTGGAATTTATAATGTGCTTGACCTGTTCCAGGTCTTCAATACCAGGGAGTTCCACCAATATCTGGTTGTCGCCGAGCCCATACTTCTGAATGACAGGCTCGCTGACGCCCAGGGAGTCGACGCGCTCGCGAATCGTCTCGATTGTCTGATCAACAGTCTGTTGTTTCAGCGCGGCTTCAGCCGTTGGCTTCAAGGTCAGGGTGAACGTGTTGTCTGCGTCCCTGCCCGTCAGGTCGTACTCGTTAGAGTACTTGGTGTCGAGAGTATTGCGGACACTGCTCGCCTGGGCCTGCGTCGTTCCCTCTACGTGGATCACTTGCGGCTTGGCTGGATCCGGGTACACCTGGGCAAACGTCAGGTTGGCGGTTTTCAGTTGCTGCTGGATTTGTGCCGCGGTGTTCTGCGTTTCCGCGCTCACCGCTTCGGACACCACCACCTGCAAAATCAGGTGGGCGCCACCGCTAAGGTCCAATCCGAGGTGAATCCGCTTGCCCAGCGCTTCTTCCAGCGCGGTGCCGCTTACTCCCTTAGGAAGCCCGAAGATGCCGTATACACAAATCACCAGCACCGCAATAATCAGGGCAATTCTGTTGTTGAGATTCTTCTTCATCGTCCCGTTTCTCTTATTTCTCTGGTCAAAAAAATCAGGCGCCCGCGCCATTTTCCGTAATCACGGACGCAATCGCACTCTTGGAGATTTCCAGCTTGATATTGTCCGGCGCCACTCGAATCACATATGCATCGTCCTTGACGGAGATAATGATGCCACGAATTCCGCCCGCAGTGGTCACCCGGTCCCCGGTCTTAATTGACCCGAGCATGGCCTGCCACTCTTTTTGCCGCTTCTGCTGTGGACGGATCATCACCAGGTAGAGCACCGGAATCAATAGTAAGGGCAGAAGCATGGTTAAGTTGCCCGCAGCCCCCCCGGCGGGCATATCCGCCAGTATTGCCAAACACATTGCCACACTCATCCCTGCACTCTTCCTTCGCTGATCCCCGGCCGCTATCGCACTTGCTCACTCGGGGCACAGGCGCACCCAACCTTAGCTGGCCGCCTGAATGAATTTGTCTCCGGGAATGTTCCTGGCCGCCGTTCGGTCCGGCCCAAACTTCCAGCCAGACTGCATGGGTAGGCCGCGATTGCGGTACGCTTTGACCTCTCTTCCGGCCCTGCGCCTGCGTTCGTGCCCTTTTGACCCAACTGCCGTTTGCTTCCTGTTCGACACAGCTTTCCATCAAAATCCAGAATCGGCGAATCACGCGTTTCCGCCGATGATTCGTTCCTTCCGGATTCCGAAAGAATGCCTAGAAAGATAAGATACGCGTGCCCGGGGGCGTGTCAAGGCGGACTGAGGTGCGGGAAGCGGGATGCGAGCGCTTTCCCGGCATCATTCATCCGGTCAAAAGGTCCATACAAACCCTTTACGAATCCTCTACCCCGTCTTTACTGGCTGCAATTTCTGATAGGGATTGAACGCTTTCCGACCCGGTCGCACAGCATCTTTGGCCTCCTCGTTCGCCGGAAGGCGGGAAAAGGAGGAATTCCATGCTTGACTCTATTCTTCGCTCGCTATTGATGATTCCGCTGGGGTTGGCCGTGTGCTTCATGCTCTGGGTGTTCTGGAACTTCTGCAAAGCATCGCGGAGGCCCAGGCATTAGCGAGAGGGTCCTGGCTTTGGCAGCCGGCAGTCCGCAGTCTCAAGCCAGCTCCGCCTCTGGCCAGGCGAGGCAGCTTAAAGCGCGTTGGTGGAATGCCACAAATTTGACTGCTATTGAGCCGGCTTTTCCGCCTCGTCGCCCGCATCTTCCACCAGCACCGCCGACCCCGGCACAACATCGAAGCTCACGCCGTCTGTCCCTGCGGGATGAAACGTGATTCGGAGCGGCTCCCTCTGCCATTCCGCCTGGCCGCACACCGGGTCCGCATGGTCCGCCGCATCAAAACCGGCCAGCTTCTTTGCCAGCACCGGTTTGCGTCCCGAAACCTGTGCGACTACGGCGTAGAGGCTCTTCCCGCTCGCTGTCACTCCGCAATACGCCCCGTAGTCGCGGAACCAACTCACCTGGCTCACCCCCGGATCGTAGTCCGGCAGCTTCATTGCTACCACGTGCCCCGCTACCCGATCCACCAGCAGCCACGGCCCCCGCTGCCATACCCATTGCCCCGCTTTGTCGCCGGGAAGCGCATCGTTCAGCCGGATAGCGCGCCGCACCACGAAGCTGCGGTCCGTTACTTCGTGGGAGTCGCCGGTGGTCCATTCCTTCACCGCGCTGTCCACCAATAGCGCTCGAATCTTCAATGAAGTTTCGCCGGCAACTGCGCCCGCCGGATCGCCGGTCTTCGAATACGGTACCCGGCGAAATGCGCCGAGCGCTACTGTATGTACCTTGGCAGCCGCCGAAGCTGGCAGCGCGCCCACCAGGACGGCCGCAAGCACCATTCCCGCAATTTGCAACTGTCGCCGAACTTGCATGACGATTCCTAACTCTGCGCAGCCTCTACGGCCCGCGCCACGCGGAACGCCGTGCCTTCATTCAAGTGCGCAGCCAACACCTGCATCCCCACCGGCAACCCGGTCTTCGTTGCTCCGCACGGCACTGTCACCCCGCAGATGCCCGCCAGGCTGGCCGTCACTGTATAAATATCCGCCAGGTACATCGCCAGCGGATCGCCCGTCTTCTCACCGAGCTTGAAAGCCGCCGTTGGTGCAGTCGGCGCTACGATCGCGTCTACCTCGGCGAAAGCTCTTAAGAATTCCTCAGCCAACAGCCTGCGCACCTGCTGCGCTTTCAAATAGTAGGCATCGTAGTAGCCCGCGCTCAGCGCGTAGGTGCCGAGCAGAATGCGCCGCTTCACCTCGGCGCCGAAACCCTCATCGCGCGAGTTGCTATACATGGCATTCAGGTTCGCCGACGAGGCCGACCTGTGCCCATAGCGCACGCCGTCGAACCGCGCGAGATTCGCGCTGGCCTCCGCCGTTGCCACCAGGTAGTACACGGGAATTGCATACTTTGTCAGCGGCAGATTTACCGGCTTTACGGCGCAGCCGGCCGCCTTCAGTGACTCAATACCGTTTTCAACGGCAGCGCGGACTTCAGGGTCGAGGCCCTCGCCGAAATACTCGGCCGGAACACCAATTCGCAGGCCTTCCACCGGTCTGTCGCTCTCTACCGCATAGTCCGGAACCGGCGCAGTGGAACTTGTGGCATCTTTCGGATCGCTGCCCGCAATCACGCTTAGCATTGTGGCCGCGTCGCGCACATTACCCGCAAACGGTCCCACCCGGTCGAGGGATGAGGCAAACGCAATCAGCCCGTAGCGCGAGACGCGCCCGTAGGTTGGCAGGACGCCGACGACACCGCAAAAGCTTGCCGGCTGACGGATTGATCCGCCAGTGTCAGAACCCAGCGTAGCCACTGCCAGGTTTGCCGCCACTGCAGCAGCCGAGCCACCGCTCGAACCGCCGGGGACCCGCTCCGTGTCGACAGGATTGCGAACCGGGCCGTAGGCGGAGTTCTCATTCGACGAGCCCATGGCAAACTCGTCGCAGTTCAGCTTGCCCAGCAGGACTGCTCCCGCCGCTTCGAGCTTCTCTACGACGGTGGCGTCATACGGAGGCCTGTATCCTTCGAGAATCTTTGACCCTGCCGTGGCCGGTGCGCCGCGCATTACCAGAACGTCCTTAATGCCCACCGGAATCCCCGCCAATGGCGGCAATGGATCGCCCTTTGCCGCCAGTGCGTCCACGCGTTCCGCCTGCGCCAGAGCGCGCTCCTTCGTCAGGCTCAAATACACGTTGAGCCGCGGATTTACTGCCTCTATGCGTTCGTAATAGCTTGCCGCCAGGTCCGCCGCACCGGTCGTGCCGGACGCAATTTCCGCGCGCAAATCCGCCAGCGTCTTCGGCTTTTGAACAAACGTCTCAGCAGTCATCATTTCGCTCGCCAAATCCGCATCTCTCTTCCGAGCCATTCACTCTGATCGCTCAAAGCTGATAGCTGGTTACTGTCTTTCAATCACTTTCGGCACTTCGAAGAAAACTCCATCGGTCTCGGGTGCCTGATCGAGCACAGTCGTCCGGTCAAGCGAAGCCCGCAGCCCGTCCGCACGCAACCCGCCTTCTCCCGCCGCGCTGAACAGTTCAGAAACCTGCGCCAGCGGCGCTACCCCGTGCGTATCGAGCTCGTTCAATTCGGCCACATAATCCAGAATGGCGTTCAGATCGTGAAGCATGTGTCCGCTTTCTTCCGGCGTCAATTCCAAATGCGCCAATTCAGCCACGCGCTCCACTTCATCCACGGTTACTTTTGCGGTCATCTTCTGCCTGTTCCTGTTTGTCTTGAGCCTTTAGGCCGCCGGCGTGGAATAGCTGCGTCCACGACGCCGGAAGATAAAGTATAGCCCGTCTCGGCTTGCCATCCTTCACAACGCCACAGGCTGCTTCTCAGTACACAATCAGCGTCACCGTCACGCTGTGCTGAACGCCGGCTGACGTCGTATTCAAGGGAATGGAATAGGTTCCGGTCGGGGTGGTATTGCCGCCCCCGCCGCCGGTTGTTCCCCCACCGCCGCCGGTGCCACCGCCTGAACCCGTGCAACTCGATACGCCGCCGACCAGCAACGCCAGCATCAGACAACCCAGCAGTGCTCTCCTTCGCCTGGTCCACCCCAGGGGCAATAGCAGCAGGACGCAAACTGCAGAAACCAGTTTCCATGCCGACGTCCCATTCAAGCGCGCACTCGTTGCCGCCTTCCCAACCGAAATCCCCACTGTTACATTGCCGGTAACTCCTGCGTTCAGTGTCTCGGTGGTCGGATTGAAGAGACAAATCGCGTTCGCCGGAAGCGTTCCGCACGCAAATGTGAACGTCCCCCCAGCTCCCGCCATCGGAGTAATGTCCACCGTATAGTTCGCGGTCTGCCCATTCGAGACCGTCACTGAAGTCGATCCGCCTGCAGTCACCGTGAAGTCGAACCCCGTCCCCGTCAGCGATACTGTCCCCGATGCGGAAGCCGTGCTGCTGGTGATGCTCAAGCTCCCTGTCTGCGCACCGGCTGTGGTGGGTGCAAACTCGACGCCCACGGTGCAGTGCGCGCCAGCGGAAAGCGTCGCGGAGCAGGTGTTGTTCACCAGTACGAATCCTGGTGAAGCCGCCAACGCCAGTCCGGTGAGTCCGCCTGTTCCCGGGTTGGTCACGGTCACCGTGGGCGGGCTACTCGTCACGCCTACCCCCACGGTGCCAAAGGCCAGCAGCGCCGGCGTCGCCTGAATCGCCCCCACGCCGCCGCCAGTCCCGCTCAGGACCACCGTCGCCACATTCGCCACTGATGCGGAGGCTGCCGTCAGACTCCCTGTCACATTACCGGCAGCCGTCGGCTGAAAAGCAACCCCAACCGTGCAGCTTGCTCCCGCCGCCAGGCTGTTGCCACAGTTGTTCTGCGTCAGGCTGAATTGCGGGCTCACGGTCACTGTCAGCGAAGTGGCGGCGAAGCTTCCCGTGTTACTGATGTTCACAGTCTGCGCCGGGCTTGCCTGTCCAGGCTGCTCTTCAGGGAAGCTCAACTGCGGCGGACTCACATTGAGTCCCGTCGTGGTCGTCCCCGTGCCATTCAGTTGCACGTTTACCGGCACCACGCCCAGTGTAGAAGAGGAAACTACCAGCGTCGCCGCGCTGCCACCCGCCGACGCCGGCGTGAACGTGACTTGAACGGTGCAACTGCTTCCGTTCGCAAGCGTCGCCCCGCATGTCGTAGTCCCTACGGCAAAGTTGTTTGGCCCATTGCCTGTAAGTTGAAACCCTACGTTCGTCATCGGAGCGCCGCCAGAGTTCGTCACTGTCAGCGTCGCGGGCGCGCCAGCCACGCCAACCTGTTGCGCCGCAAATATGAGACTGGTCGGATTGACGCTGATTGCCGGAGGCAGCAGACCGGTTCCCGACAGCGCCACAGTCTGCGTTCGCAGCAGGTCGGAAACAGTTAGCGTCCCCGTCTGGATTCCCACCAGATTCGGAGAAAATACCACGGCAATTGCGCAAGTTGCCGGCCCCGACAGTTGCGTACCGCAGTTGTTCGATTGTTGGAACGCCCCGCTCACTGACACGGTAATGGAAGTGAGAGGCAAGTCGCCGCTATTGCTAAGGCTCACCGTCTGCGCCGTCGAAAGCTGACCGACGATCGTTCCCGCAAAGCTGAGCGATGTGGTCCCCAATGTGTCCGTCGGCGGCGCGGCCCCTGTGCCACTCAGCGCAACGGTCTGCGTTCCGGCCTCGTCCACCAAAGTCAGTGTTCCCGTCGCCGCCCCTGTTTGCACAGGCGAAAACTCCACCAGGATCTGGCAATCCGTATCCGCCGCGAGCGCACTCGTTCCACATGAGTTGCTGGAGATGGTAAACGGCGGCGTAACCGTCAAGCTCATGATTGGCAACGGCAGCGAACTGGCGTTGGAGGCATCCACCTGCAACGGCAACGATGTCAAGCCCACAGCGACGGCGCCAAAACTCACAGCGGCCGGGGTCAGGGTCACCAGCCCAGCCGCAGTTCCCGTTCCGCTCAAATCCACCAGCAATTGCCCGCCGTTTACGTTCAGGTCGATTGTCATCTGCCCTGTACGGATCCCCGTCGCCGTAGGAGTGAACGTTACGTTTATGGTGCAACTCGCCCCCGCCGCAACGGCCACAGCCTGGCAATTGTCCGTCTCATTGAAATCGCCGCTCACTGCAATCGCACTGGTAGTCAGCCCAATCGTCCCCGTGTTGGTCAGCGTCACTGCCTGCGCGCTGCTGGCCGTTCCAAACACTTCGCTGCCAAATATCAGCGAGGGGGGGGATGCAGTGGCACTCGTCCATATCGTTGCTGCACTCCACAGCGGCATCTCCCATACGCCGCGACCGTACGTCCCCGCTACCAGTACCTGGGCAGACGCTGATGCGCTCAACTGCGTAACCGGCGCTTCCGGCAGTCCGGTTCCAAACGCCGACCAGCAGTTCGACGGCAGGTTTGCACAGGTCCCGACCTGCGTCGTGAAATACACTCCCGCATCCGTCGCAAGGTAGACCGTGTTCGCAGACTGCGGGTCAACTACAACGCTGTTTGCGGGAGCCCACGGCAGATTCGCTTGCAGCGCAGCCCAGTGCACCCCGCCGTCAGTCGATCGGTACACAACCCGCACCGCTTTCGGCTGGGTTGGGATCCCCTCAACTGTCACGTACACCGTGTTTCCCGTCGCATCGTGCGGATCAATATAAATGCTTGAAATATCGAGACCGAAAGCATTAAGCCCGGCACTGTCGTTCGTCACGGGATTCAGCGTCAGGTCATGCCACACCGTCGCCGCACGGCTCGCCGGATTCACTGTTGCGCTCAGCACATGGCCCGGCAGCAGCGATCCACCGCCGAACGATCCGTATGTACCCGCGTAGATGATTTCGTTCCCGCCAACCAGTGCCATCGCGGTAATCGAGCGGATCAGCGCATCCCCATTGCATGCGGTACTCCCCGCTTTCCCGCTTCCACTATCGAGAATTGGACTGATGGCATTTGCGCTCGTCCACCCTGTACCATTCGCCGGCCCCCGCCAAACCCGACAAGTCCCAATCAGCAACTGCGTATCGTCGAGCGGATCCACAAGGAATGGCGCGGGCGTCGCCATCGCGAGCCCATCTCCGCCCACATCCGTATCGCTCACCACCGGGATCGTTCCAAAGCTCGAAGGCGTGCAATTGCTCACTTGGTCGCACAGGTAAATAGACACTCCCTCTTCGGCATTCACATACCACTTGTTGTCACTGGTCGGATCAATTGTCACCGCGCCGCCATCGCCGCCCAGGACCTGTGGCCACTGCGCAGTCGGCCCGCTTGCCCCCTTCACTCCCGCAGTCCCGTTCACGCTCAGGCCGGCCATCATGGTGTACGGCGAACTGGTTGACTGCGACAGGCTCATCACCTCTGCCAGCGATCCGAGGCTTCCATTCAAATTCTGAAAGTGGCTTGCATCTGTCGCCGCGCAGACCGCACCTGTTTCCCCAATCGCGTCGAGCGAACGCCAAAGCCCGCTGTCGTTGCCCACAAAAATCTCCAGCGGATTTCCCGTGCTCCACCCCAGAGCATGTTGATATGGGGCCACCTGCGCACTCATACATGTATTCGCGTTGGTTGTATTTCGCCACGCGCAGCCCATGGCCACGCTGCATCGCCACAAGTCGCCATCTCCGGCCAGCACGACTGTGTCTTGTTGCGACGGAACCGCAGCCAGCGCCAGCGTATAGTCGCCGTTCACAATCGTTGCCGGCCCTTGCGCGGTACTCGTCTCGAGAGCCGTGGTTCTCCATTGCCGAGCAAAGCTGATGGTCGGATTTGAGCAAACTCCGCCGCCCACTGCACACTGGTCCTGCCACAGTCCCTGGTCCTGGTTATTCAGGTCCACCGTCCACGCAAATGTGTCCCCAGTCTGCGGATTCACTGCCAAAGTGCCGCGAAAAATCGGACACGCAATCGACCCCGCCGCTCCGGAATTCGTCGGGCACATGGATGCGGTCAGACCCGCGCCCGGCTGCGCTGTCATCCGCGTCCACGTTATTCCATCCGTCGACTGGTAGTACCCATGGAACCGCACCGCAGCCTCGAAGAGTTGGCGCACCGGATTCCACACGACCGAAGTCGCCGCGTTACCGGGGGCAGCAAACGGATCTGTCGGTCCCTGCACATCCGCCCCGCCGCCATCCGTAATTGTTGCCAGATTCCACGTCGCGCCGGAATCATTGGAGTAGTACAGCCCTTCGCAGCTCAGCCGCGGCCTTTCCGCATTCACCAGCGTCCCTTCATAGGCTTGCGAAACTGCCGCCACAACCAGTTGGGGTGTCGCCGTACTCCACGCAAACCCGGCAAAACCCTCCCCGACAAAACCCCAGTTAAAATCCGCAGTTGTCTGGATCAAGCTCCACGTGTTGCCGCCATCCGGCGACCGCAGAATTCCCGCACCATAGTAGGAATCAAGCGCATCGTTTGGATCGCCCGTCCCAGCCAGAATCACGCCGGTCCCGCCCGGCTGCACCGTCAACGCTCCAATGCTGATGGAAGCGTCCTGGACACCGCTTAACGCCGAGAGCGTGTCCGTCAACGGAGTAAAGACAACGTTCGCGGTGTTCGATGTGCCGGCGTTCTGCGCCACCCAGACACCGCCTCCGGTGGTGCCGATGTAAAGTCGATTTCCCGTTGAGTCGGAGGGGTCCAGCGCGACAGCAGACACCCTGCCCGTGACGAGGCCATAAGTCGGCGTCAACACCGCCGCGGGCCCCAGCGTCTGCCAAGTGGCTGTAGATGAATTTGAGGATGTTGGGGACATCTGCGCAAAAGACCCACGCCCATGACCCTGCGCACGGTCCAGCCGCGCCGGCATCCGGCCTGGCGCGAACCCCCGCTGGGCAAGGAATCGTTGCGCCTGCTTTACGCGAAGTGGCGTTTGTCGATCAGGCCGCACAGACGAGCTTTGTGCTCCGCCCACGCACGGCGTCAACGCGACGACAGCTGGGACCAATCCTGCCAGCAGTACGCAAGCCCATCTGCAGCACCGAAACGCATGGATTAAACGAAATCCCCCGCGACACCAACCGGAATCACCGGCCAAAAAATCAAAGAACTGCATGTTCGCACACATCCTGAATCCGATTCCGGCCTCCCCTCTCTCATCATCCGAGGGGGATTAAGCGAAATCCAGAGGATTACTTCGTGTGAAACAAGCAGTTTCCGGGATTGGAAATTTGGCCCATTATAGGCCGCTGCATGGACCAACAGAATGTGACGGCGCATACGCTTCGCTGTTTCCGCGTTATTGCTGAACTTTCCACCCAGCCCGGCTGGCCTGCTGCTGTATGTACATTGCCGCGTCGAACTTCTTTGCCGTCGAGGCACCGGTCATAGTCCGCACCAGCCCGAACACCGGCCGGTCAAACCACGGTCGGTCGTGGCGGCCCACAATTGCCCACGCGATGCCCGCATACCCGTTCGGATCGCGCCCATCGAGTTCGTACTTGTCATTCAGCAGCACAGCCCACTCAAATGCGCGTGCGGGATCCGGCGCCCACTCGAGAATTTTCTTCCCCCAATACATGCGCATGTAGTTGTGCATCCAGCCGGTGTCGACCATTTGCCGCTGCGCCGCGTTCCAAAGGTCGTCGTGCGTCTCACCGCGCTCCAACTGGGCAAGCGTGTAACGGTACGGCCGCGCGTCTCCGGCGTGCTCCACCAGCGTCTTCCGCGCCCATGGCGCCGCGCACTCCCAGTTGTCATAGTCGGGCTCGTGGCGGACAAACAGGACGGCCAGCTCGCGCCAGCCAATCAGCTCATCCAGAAACTTTTCTGCCGCGCTCCCGGGCGCCTTTCCCGCCTTCACTGCCTCTTCTACGGCCAGGGCAATCGTGAGCGGGCCGATGTTGCCAAAGTGCAGGTATGGCGACAGCCGACTGGTGCCGGACTTTTCGGGATGGTTCCGTGTCTCTTCGTAATCCTTCAGTTCAAAATTGACGAACTGTTTAAGGCGCTGCATTGCCGCATGCGAGCCGCCGGTAAATGTGTTCACCGGTCCCACGGTACGATCAAGCTTCGTGAATCCCTCGGTGATGTCGCCGGATAGGTCGAAGGACCCTAAAACCTTCTTCGGTTTCCATGGATAAGTCGGCTCGAACTGTTTTGGAGGGACAAGATACTTGGGCAATTCGCGTTTGAGGTGAGGACGAAAATGATGCAGCAACACAAAGGTGCGGTCGAATACCCTGGATGGCACCACCACGTCGGCATCCACAGTCCAATAAGGGATCTTCAGCCGCTTTGCCAGCACGCGCCGCCATCGCTCGGGCTCACGGCACGGATTCTCGTCGCCGATTAGCAGCGCCGCTTGCGTGTCTTCAAGAAAAGCCTCAAGCGAGTTGTTGGGATACCGCCTCATCACGAACCCCACGCCGCGCTCGGCGGCGTCTTCGGCCACATCCAGCAATCCCTGCTGTAGAAAGTGATAATGCCGCAAATTGGCGTTGGGATAATTCAGAATCACTGAGAAGTAAACCACTACGGGCAGCCCAAGCAGGTTCCCCGCTTCAATGGCTACATCGAGCGCAGGATTGTCCACGAGGCGGACGGCGCGCTGCATCCAGTAGACGACGCAGCGCGCGTGCATTCTCGGCTCGCCACCGCGCCGCACAACTACGCGCACCTGATTGGCGAGCTTGCTAATTTCTTGCGGGGCGAGAGGGGTGGGCGAACTCATTCTTCGAATGGTTTCACAGCGAGCTGGTGAGAGTCTTTATGGCGTGTTGCGATAGATGAAACGCAATGCCGTATATTTTGGTGACACCGAAGCGACTTTTGTATCGATCATTCCATTCTTCCGAAGTACCTCCCGAACTGAAGTCTCATTGATCGCGTGGCCTTTCCCCTTTGCATATACCACCCAGATCGGCACGCCTTTCAGCAATTGTGCTTTCGCGTCGCGCAACGCTGCATGCAGTGCCTCGGGAGAGTCCACGCAAGCGAGAATCAGTCCGGCGTTCTTGCTGGCGATCGCGGCAGCCTCTGCTAGCGCCTCCTTGAGAGCTTCATCGCAAACCTCGCCGACGACTCGTACGACTGTGGTATCTGTAATTCCCAGCTTGTGCGCGAGGGTTGGAGGCGGGTTGGTAATGGCCGCGGCCCACTTCTCCGCCGCGGAACCCAGGTCAAGATGCACCTCTTCGCCGGCAACCGTGAAGCGTAGCCGCCCAGCCAGTGCCTTGACCTGTTTGATTTCACTGAATGGAATCCGTCTACGCGTCGCCCCGCGCAGAATGATCTCATTCGTCTCGAGCAAAGCCTTCACTTCAGACTTCGTCCCGCCCCAGTCGCAAATGCAAGCCGCCTCCCGTCCCATCGCGCCCCTCCTTGCCCCTTGGTCTCCAAAGCCCACAAGCGATGAAGGCCGCCCTTTGGGCGGCCTTCATCGGAATTCTGATAACTGAAAACTGATCACTGACAACTGCCTTACCACCGTCCCCAGGCGCGGCTGATGTAGTCGGACAGCGTCATGCCAATCAGCACCAGGAACGTAAATAGCCCTGCACCCACAGTGAGCTTCGTCAGCCTCGTCGAGTACTTCACGCCCATGAAAAACAGAATCACAAGCGTCGCCTTCACCACGCCGATGAGGAGCGCGACGATGGGATTGAATACGCCCATTTCAACGTACGACGCGCCAACGGTGACCCCGGTAAGTATCAGCAGGATGCCGAAGATCACGATATAGACAATGGGTGGCGTAACGTGATGCTCATGCTCGCCATGCGCTGCTCCATGTTGAGTTTCAGTATGTTCGCTCATGCCGTTAATCCCCTAGTTGGCGTGTCTGCTGATGAGGTAAAGAAGCGGGAACAGAAAGATCCAGACAATATCGACAAAGTGCCAGTACAACCCGAAGTTCTCAACAAACGTGACGTGCCCGCCCGTGTAAGCCCCGGCTTGCGCCCTGAAGATCATGAACCCGAGAATAGCGATTCCGATAATCATGTGCACCGCGTGCATGCCAGTCATTGCGAAATAGAGGAAGAAATAGAGTTCAGTATGCCGAGCCATATCCAACGGCATCGGTTTGTCGCCCGCGGCCTTTGCCGCCTCGTCTGAATCCGGATTCAGGAATGAGTTGAGGCTGTAATGGAGGCCCGGAACGTGATGCTTCTCAATCTTCTCTGAGTACTCAATGGTCTTGATGCCAAGGAAGACCAGGCCCAGCAGGAAGGTCAGCACCAGGCAAAGCACCAGCCCACCCTTACGCCTCGTCTCCGAGCACCAAACACCCATAGCCATGGTGAAGCTCGAACTGATCAGCACGCCCGTATTCGCCGTGCCCCAGACGATGTTCAGCTGATGCGACGCAGCCACAAACGCCGGATAATACCAGTTGCGATAAATCAGGTATGCGGTAAACAATCCGCCGAAGAACATGATTTCCGTCAGCAGGAACAGCCACATCGCAAAGTTAGCAGCGTCCGCCTGCTGCTCCACCGATTCAAAGTGGTGCCGCTGATACGACGGATGCTCGTGCCCGTGATCGATCCCGTGTTCCTCGGGGGCGCCATGCGTAATCGCTGTGCTATCCGACACTGGCTACCTCTTTAGCTTTCTGTTGATCTAGCCACTCGTAATCGTATGCCTCATGATCCATGATCGGAGTCTCCAGGAAGTTCTCCGTCAACGGTGGCGACTGCGTCTGCCATTCGAGGCCAGTTGCCTGCCATGGGTTATCGCCCGCAATCTCGCCGTACTTCAGAGACCATGTCAGGTAAAGAATCGGAAGCAGGTAACCCACGCCGAGAATTGTGGCGCCCGCAGTTGAGAACACGTTCAGTACCTGGAACTCCGGCGGATAGGCCGCATAGCGCCGTGGCATTCCCAGCATCCCAAGAATGAATTGCGGGAAGAACGTGAAGTTGAATCCGATGAACGTGACCACCGCGGCAAGCTGCGATATTTTTTCCGGATACATGCGGCCTGTCATCTTAGGCCACCAGAAATGGATGCCCGCAAGAAACGCCATCAGCATGCCGCCCACCATCACAAAGTGGAAGTGCGCCACGATGAAGTATGTCTCGGTAAGATGAATGTCCGTTCCCGACGTTCCGAGGAACACACCCGTTAATCCGCCGATCGTGAACAGCCCCATGAATCCGAAACTGTACAGCATCGGTGTTTCAAAGGTGATCGATCCCTTGTAGAGCGTGAACGTCCAGTTGAAAATCTTGATAGCCGAAGGCACCGCAACCAGCATCGTCAGCAGGCTGAATACGAGCATTGCGTAGTTCGAAATGCCCATGATGAACATATGGTGCGCCCAGACAAAGAACCCGAACACCGCAATGGCCACTGACGAGAATGCGACTGCCGTATATCCGAAGACGCGCTTTCTACTGAATGTCGAAATCGTTTCGGAGATTACACCCATGCCTGGCAGAATCATGATGTAAACCGCCGGGTGCGAATAGAACCAGAACAGGTGCTGGAACAGCAGCGGATCGCCGCCCTTGGTTGGATCGAAGATTCCGATGCCCACCGTGCGCTCCAGTGCCAACAACACAACCGCAATGGCCAGAACCGGAGTGCCAAGAACCATCAGGATGCTGGCCGCATAGTGAGCCCACACAAACAGAGGCATCCGGAACCACGTCATGCCCGGGCACCGCATCTTGTGGATGGTCACGATGAAATTCAATCCCGTAAAGATGGAACTGAAGCCCGCAATAAATACCGCAAGCCCCGTCGTGAGCACGTTCGTATTCACGTAGTGCGTCGATAGAGGCGTCGTAAACGTCCACCCCGTATCCACGCCGCCCGTCACCATCGTGGTAATCACCAGGATGCCGCCAGCCACGTACAGATACCAGCTCAGCAGGTTGACCTTCGGCAGGGCCAGGTCCTTCGCGCCCAGCATCATGGGGATAAAGAAGTTCCCCAATGTCGCCGGAACACTCGGCACCAGGAAGAGGAAAATCATGATGACGCCGTGCATGGTAAACACCTTGTTGTAGGTGTCCGTCGCCATCAGATCGCTTTGCGGAGTCAGCAATTCAAGCCGGATCAGCCCCGCCAGGGCGCCGCCGATAAAGAAGAAAAACGTGATCGAGATCAGATATAGAATTGCAATCCGCTTGTGGTCGCCGGTCAGCAGCCAGCTCAGAATTCCGTTCTCTTTCGAGAGGTAGTTCATCTTTGGAATTCTGGCCGTCCTTTGATCGGGAAGACTGACAATCGTGTTCGAGTTGGTACTCATTGCTTCACCATCCCTTGACTCGCAGGCTTGGCGGCAGGTTGCGCGGCTGGCTTCTGCCCCGCAGCTCCCACGTTGCCTTCACCCTCCGGCAGAAGATCGACCGTGTTTGTTGTCTGCTGGATTCGGTAGTCGGAGTTGAGGTTCTTGATGTACTCAACCAGCGCGATCACACCTTCCTCGCTGATTTGTCCCTGATACGTGGGCATGATAGGCGCATAGCCCTGCGTCACGTGTTGCGATGGATTCAGAATTGCCTCGCGAATATACGCGTCGTCGGCCAGCACCGTGCCTCCGCTTGCCAGCGGAAGCTTGGCGCCATACACATTCGCCAGGCTCGGGCCGCGTGCATCCGGCCGCGTGTTGTGGCAGGCATTGCAGCTCAGGCTCGCGAACAACCGTTCACCATTCTGTGCCAGCGAGTTGCCGCTCGTGGATTCCGCAAGCCACTTCTTGAAGTCATCAGGCGACAGCACCACGATGTCGCCAATCATCGCCGAATGGCTTGTTCCGCAATACTGCGTGCAGAACAGGTGATAGGTTCCAGGAGTGGTGGGCTCGAACCACACCGTCGTATAGCGGCCCGGAATGGCTTCGCGCTTCACCCTGAATGCCGGAATTGAAAAGCTGTGAAACACGTCCTGCGATATTAACGTCAACTGCACAGCGCGGCCTGTGGGCACATGCAGCGCATTAATCTCATGCTGCCCGCCCGGATGTTCCGCCTTCCACATCCACTGCTTGCCCACCACGTAAATATTCATGGCGTTCGCCGGCGGCGTATACACGCGGAAGTAAAGCAGCGAGCCCCACACGAACATCACAAGGAACAGTCCCAGCGGAATGATCGTCCACGTTGCCTCCAGCAGCGTCGAGCCTTCAATCTGCACAGCCTGCGGGTGCCGCTCCTTGCTGTACAGAATCGAGAAACTCGTCACCAGCAGGATGACGATGGTCAGCCCAATCAGGCTCACCAGCGTGATGAAGAAGAGCAGCGCGTCCATCTGAGGCGCGATCTTCGACGCCTCCGGCGGAAACAACGCGAAGTTCGTCATCCACTTGACGAGAAATTCCCAGAATACTGAACTGATGTGGTCCATTCCGTTATCCGTTCACCTTTGTTCCTGTTCCCGTTTTTGCTTTGCCTTGTTCGCCCGGCCTTGTGTCAGACAGGCCGTCCCCTTGCCGCGCGTCCCGGCGGAACATCACCAGCATGAATCCACCCAGCGAAAACACCGTCACCAGGCCGCCGAGCTGCACGACGCGCGCTACGATCAGCGAGTGCTTGTTGGTCTGCGGATCGTAGTGGTAGCAGTATGTGAGTATGTTGTCGACCGGCGAACCAATGCGGTTCGACGACGCCTCTACCAGGCCGATTCGCAAATCTTTCGGCGAATACTCCACGCCCATGTAGTACTGCGCCAGCTTGCCTTCCGGCGTCACTATCTGAATCGAACTCGCGTGCGCAAACTGCGTAAGCTTTCCGTCCGGTCCTGGAATCTTTACGTAACCGAAGCCCACTGCCTTGGTCAGCACATCGATGTTGGCTTGCGTCCCGGTCATAAAGTGCCAGCCCGCTGCCGTCTCCGGATGTCCGTACTTCTTCAGATAAATCCGCTTCTTCGCCGCAGCCAGGTCAGTTCCCTCGCTGGGATCGATGCTCACGACGACTACATCGAAGTCTCTGCCTGGAACCTCGTCCACCATTTGCAGCGCACTGGTCAACCCGTTCAATTCTTCTGAGCACAGCATCGGGCACTGGTAGTACACCAGCGCAAGGATCGCCGGCTTCTTGCCGAAGTAGCTTGCAAGCTGCACCTGCTTGCCCTGATCGTCAGTAAACGACAAATCCAGCGGCACCTGTCCATTCAGCTTTTGCGAAATCTTCACGCCATCCAAAAGCGTTGGCGGCTTGTCGTTTACTGGACCCGTTGCCTTTTCTCCGTAGCCTGAAACCTGCGCCGGCAGCGATGGAGTGCATGCCGCTGTTGCAAACACAAGTGAGGCCGCTGCAGCCATGACCACGCGTCCCCAGTTGCTCCGCATTGTGATTACCTTTTGCAACGTCTCACGCTTTCCTATCCGTTTGCTTCTACTTCCGCCGTTCCGCTATCGCTTCTGACGCCGCTTCTTCCTGCTCGAACGAGGTGCGCGCAAAACCATTCGTCAGCGGAGCCGTAACCACAGCAGGCTTCCCGTCTCCGGTTAACACTGCCGCATGATTTGCGTTGGGCGCCACCGGCAATCCGTTCTTTGCTACTAACTCCATTGCCAGCTCAATCGGAATTCTGACCTTGCCCTGTCCCTTATCGACCCATGTGTAGTTCTCGAGCAGCAAATCTTCACGCGCATGCAAATCGGCTACATCCTGGTTGCCGTCATCCAATTGCACCCGCGGTGTAGGAAAGGTCTGCGCCAGCTCGGCAACCTTGCGTTGCATTTCCGGATTGGTGGGCAGGTTCCCCAACTGGCGAATCTCAACCGTCTTTGTCCATTTGCTGTTCGGGCCGTCTTCCTTGTTCAACTCCGCGTTCAACACCATGCCAATGCCGTAACAAAGAACGCCTGTCACCGCAACAAAGATTGCCAGCGCGGTCAGAAATACGACGATGCCCGTTACGCGGACGTCGGTCTTTTCGTAGCCTGCCTCAACGTCAATCTCGTCCGGGCCGTGGCTCTCCGGCTCTTCCCACAGGCGGATTTTCGGTTCTTTGTCGTCATTATGCGTGGGCATGTTCAGGCTCCAGAATCTCCGCGGTGTGCGGGTCGTTGGTCTGCACCAGCGGACGCATCTTCAACCGCGTGCAGAAGATGGCTACCCAGAAGGCAACCATTGCCACAGGGACAGCTATATATTCCAGAATTCCCCAACTGAAGTGCAGGTTGCGCGCCGCATCCTTGAAGTTCGGCTCAATGAGCCAGAACAAATCGAATGCCTTGGCGAACACCATCCACTGGCACACCATCACCAGCCGCTTCTTGTTCCGCTTGATATCCCGCGATAACAACAGCGAGAACGGAATCAACCAGTGAAACAGGAAGTCGAGCGTAATAATCACAGCCCAGCCGCCCGCGAACCGGTCAATGTACCAGGGAATCTCCTCGGGCAGGTTCCCCGACCAGATGATGAGGAACTGCGAGAAGGCGAGATAGATATTGAGCATCACAAACGCCATAGTGAACTTGCCCAGGTCATGCTGCTCGGTCGTGCGCAAAATCGTCTTGAACGGCTCCGCCGCCGAAAGCGAGATGGTCACTATGATTGAGAGCGCCAGCACTGAGTAACCCTGCCCAACCAGGAACAGCAATCCATACACGGACGAGTACCACGTCGGATCGAGCGACATAACCCAGTAGATAACGCTGGCGGTCATGGTCAGCGAGTAGACCAGAATCCCCGGTCCGCTGATGTTCTCCATCTTCTTGATCCACATCGGCGTGTTCGCCGGTGAGTCCTCGTCGCGCAGCAGTCCGAGCTTATTCAGTCTCCAGGAATAGAAAGTCCAAACCAGGAAGCAAATCAGCCCGACTATAAAGAACATTTCCGGATTAAGCATTGGCCGCTTGAAGACGATGGCGTGCGCCTGTGCCTCATTAATGAAGCCCGCCTTCAGCGCATCTGCCACGTTCCGCGGGTCGGCGCCGTTCACCTGAGCCCACAAGTAGAGCTTGCCGCGCATCATCGCAATTGCGATCACCAGCCAATAGGCGAACACCACGGGCAACGTCCGGCTCATCGCTTCGAGTGGCCGGCGCAGAAGTAATCCCCACTTGCCACCCGTCACATACTGCACCATCAGCAGCGCCAGGCCGCCCACCGACCAGCCGAATGTGAGCACCATCCCCAGCAGCCACCCTCGCAGCAAGTGGTCCAGGTCAAAGCCATGACCATCCAAAAAGCCGAGTCCCACCGCAATCGCCGCAAACACCAGCGCGACGATGACTGCTCTCGTCTTCCAGACATCCACAAATGCCGGAGCGCCCAGTTCTTTTGGTAGCGTCTTGGCGTGAGTCTCGTGAGCCATTCCCATTCGTCCTTGGTTCTTAGTGCGCGGCCGCCGCGGCCGGTTTACTTACTGGAATGTTGATTGCCGGGTCCGCGGGATTGGCTGGAGCCAACGCCGGTGTGCCCTGCTTCGTATCGGGCGGATACGCCTGCACCGCCGTTGTAGGCAAGGTCCAGGGGTTCGCATAATCCGGGTGTCCGGTTTCCGTTGCAACCGACTTCAGTTCGCGCACCGTCACCCCTGAAGGAACATCGCTTGCCGGCGCCGCCTGGCTCAACTGCAATGCGCGGATGTATGCCGCCACTGCCCAGCGATCTGAGGGCGTCAGTTGCGATGAATAGTCCGGCATTGCGCCGTAGCCGTGCGACATTACGTAGAAGTAATGCGAAACGGGCTGCGCCAAACGCACCTGGTCATGAAGATTCGCAGCCGGCTTATATCCCCGCTCCACGATCTCGCCCAGACCATTGCCCACTCGCGAGTGGCATGGCGTGCAATAAATATTGAACCGCTCCTGCCCGCGTTTCAACACATCCAGAGTTACGGGGAACGGGATCAGATTTTGCTCTTCGCGGTATCCGTTTGCGCCCTGCACCACACCGGTATAGAAGTAGCTATCCTCGTGCAACTGTCCGCGCGCCACGGTATTCACCACCTGCGGCCGCGCCCCGCGATGATCGGCAAACAGCTCCGAACCACGCTGCGGAATCAGCTTCGGCTGGTTCTGCATATCCTGACGGCAACCGGAAACCAGCAATAACGCGGCGAATCCAACTGCCGCAACAACGCGCTGACCACTGACAACTGACAACTGAAAACTGCGTCCAAATCGGTTCATCAGTAGTCCACCTCCACCACTGATACCGGTTCCATCGACATCAGATACTCCACCGTCTCCATCAAATCGAACTTTGGATCCAGCGCCTCGAGGCACAGGAAGAACTTGTCTGTCGTTGCTCCGTTGCGGAAGTTCGGCGCGTTGAACAGCGGATGATACAAAGCCGGCAGCCCATTCAACGCCAACATGCCGAACGCCGCTGAGAGTCCGGCCCACAAAATCGTCCACTCGTACGCAGGGATAATAAATGCCGGCCACGAGTAGAGCGGCCGCCCGCCAATGTTCAACGGGTACGCAAGCACGGAAACCCACGACTCCATGGAAAACATTGCGGCCAATCCCATGAGCCCGCCGATCAGCGTAATCAGCGGCACTTTATTGCGATGGAAGCCGATCGCTTCTGCCGCTTCTTCCACCGGATAGGGCGTGTAGCATTCCATCCTGCGCCAGCCGTCCTGGCGCGCCCGTTGGGCAGCTCTCACCAGATCGCTCGGCGTATCGAATTCGGCCAGCAGGCCGTATGTTCCTTCGCGTGCGGGCATATTAGTCAGCAGCCTCCGCCGCCTTCTTAGGCGTAATCTTTGCACCCGGCAGCATCATGCGGATTTCGTTCATCGGAATCATGGGCAGGAAGCGCACAAACAACAGGAACAGCGCTGTGAACAAGCCCAGCGTGCCCACATAGATTGCATAATCCCAACGAGTCGCGCGATAAGTGCCCCACGATGACGGAAGAAAGTCGCGATAGAGGCTCGTCACAACAATGACGAACCGCTCAAACCACATCCCGATGTTCACCACGATGGAGATAAAGAACATGTAGCTGATATTGGTGCGCAGTTTGCGGGACCATAGTGTTGTGAGCGGAATCGCCAAGTTGCAAGTGATCAGAACCCAATAAGACCAACCCATCGGCCCGAACATACGGTTCCACATCATGAAGGCTTCCCAGTGCGACGCCGAGTACCAGGCCATGAATACTTCCATGCCGTACCCGTAGGCCACAATGAATCCCGTCGCCAGCATGACCTTGCCCATGTTGTCGATGTGCCGCTCGGTGACCAGGTTCTCAAGGTGATACACCTTGCGCAGCGGAATCGCAAGTGTCAGCACCATTGCGAAGCCTGAATAAATGGCGCCGGCCACAAAGTAGGGCGGGAAAATTGTTGTGTGCCAGCCCGGCAGCACTGCGACCGCAAAGTCGAAGCTGATGACCGTGTGAACTGAGAGCACCAGGGGCGTCGCCAGTCCGGCCAACAGCAGCGAGGCCGTCTCATACCGCATCCAGTGCCGCGTCGAACCGCGCCACCCCAGCGAAATCAGACCATACGCGTACTTCGCTAGTGGGCTCGTTGCCCGGTCGCGCAATGTTCCGAAATCCGGAACCATGCCGATATACCAAAACACCACCGAGATGGTTGCGTAGGTCGAAACCGCGAACACATCCCACAACAACGGCGACCGGAACTGCGGCCACACGTTCATCGAGTTGGGGTAGGGGAAAAGCCAGTAACCCAACCACGGACGGCCCACGTGGAGCAGTGGGAACATGCCGGCGCAGACCACGGCAAAAATCGTCATGGCTTCGGCAAACCGGTTGATCGAGTTGCGCCAGCCTTGTTTGAACAGCAGCAGAATCGCTGAAATCAGAGTTCCCGCGTGACCAATGCCGATCCACCAAACAAAGTTGATGATGGCGAATCCCCAGGCCACAGGCTGCGTGATGCCCCAGATTCCAACGCCCGCCAGGAACAGCCATGTAATCGCCGTCAGCAGCACTGTCGCCAATGCTCCGCCTACGCCAAATATCGCAAACCATCCCAGCGGCGTCGACGGCGTCAGCACAATCCCGGAAATCTTCTCCGTGACGGACTTGAAGGTCTGCCCCAGCCCAAGCACCCGGTATTCGCCGGTTGCGGGATCGATCCCCGCGCCGGGCCTTGAATCTTTCGGTATCAGGTCTTTGGTTGCCATCCTGGCCTCAACCCTTCGCCGGCAAATGCTCCACCGGCGTTTGCATTCCTTCGAGTTCAGCGTTCGTATTCAACACCGCGGCTACATACTTCGTCCGCGGCCGTGTGTTCTGATCGGCCAGCACCTGGTAGCTGCGCTCATCCTGTTGCAGCTTCGCTACCCGGCTTCCCTTGTCGTTAATGTTGCCGAAGGTAATCGCAGAGGCCGGGCATGCCTGCTGGCATGCGGTTACAACTTCACCATCCGCAATCGCCCGGTTTTCCTTATCGGCTTCAATCCGAGCCGCTGTAATCCGCTGTATGCAGTAGCTGCACTTCTCCATCACGCCGCGCGAGCGTACCGATACATCCGGATTGCGCGACAGCTTCAGGCTCTCGGTCTCGTAATCGGAGTACAGCAGGAAGTTGAATCGCCGCACCTTGTACGGGCAGTTGTTGGAGCAATAGCGTGTGCCCACGCAGCGGTTGTAGACCATCGTGTTCAGGCCTTCCGGCGTATGCACTGTCGCGCCCACCGGGCAAACCTGTTCGCAGGGTGCATTCTCGCAGTGCTGGCAGGCCATTGGCTGGAAATGCGCACGAGGTGCTGAGAGATCCCCTTCAAAATAGGTGTCGATCCTGAGCCACTGCATGTTGCGCCCGATGCGCACCTGTTGCTTGCCCACCACGGCAATGTTGTTCTCGGCATAACAGCTAACGATGCACGCGTTGCAGCCCGTGCAGCTATTCATGTCGATGGACATGCCCCAGGCATTGTCTTTGTACTCCCAGTTTGGAAATAGCGTTACGCTCTTGTCCGTCTTGGGGTGCGACTCGCCTTCGTTCGCAAATTCCGGATTGGCCTTGTACTCATCCAGCGTTGCGTAGCGGATGATGCCGCGCTCGCTGATAGCTTCATCGGCTTCCAGTGAATTGTTCCCGTTCCCTTGCCCGCTGAAAGCCTTGCTGCGATGGTCCTGGAAGTGGCTCTTGGTAATCGCCACGCCCCACTTGCCATCCACCTTCGCAATCAAACCTGTCGCATAAAACGGCGCGTCCGCTGTACGAATCGCATAAGCATTGAAGCCCGCTCCGCCCGCAACGCGTCCCACTTCCCGTCCATAGCCCAGGTGGACAGTCACCGAGTTGTCTGGATGCCCGGGAGCCACAATCACCGGCGCCTTCACCTTGTGGCCGTTGACGGTGATCTCGATGATGTCGTCTTCCTCAAGACTCCACGTCGAGCCGTCTTTCTCCTTGCGCAGCATCGACAGCGTCGCGCCTGACATGATCGCCGCATTGTCCCAGCTCAGGTTGGTTACCGGCTTGGGCAACTCCTGCAGCCAGCCCACGTTCGCCCAGCGGCCGTCATACACAGTCGGGTCCGGCCGGAAGATAATCTCGATTGAGTCTTTACTGCTTGGCGCGGAAATCTTGAAGCTGGAAGATGCGCTCGCACCGCCCGCTTTGGCAGTTTTGTCGAACGCCGTGCCGTCAATCCATCCATCGTGCAGGGCCTTGCGCCAGCCCGTTTCAAAATCGCCTTTGATCAATGGCTTGCAGGTTTCGCGAACCGCCTCATATGCGCTCAGCATGGGCTCATTCAGCGCCAACTGCAGCACATCGTGCGCCGACTTGCCGCCATATAGCGGATCAATCATCGGCTGCACAATCGTGACCGTGCCGTCGTATGCCCGCGCATCGGACCATGACTCGAGATAGTGCGCCGCCGGAATCGTCCAGTGCGCAATCAGTCCCGTCTCGTTGAGGTGCGAATCGAGGTGCGCGACAGTCTTTGCCTTGTTAAACGCATCGGCGAAGTTCAAATCGGCGGGAGCCGTATAAATCGGATTGACGTTCAAAAGCACGAGCCAATCCACCTTGCCCGCATTCAGATCCGCCACCAGCGCCTTCAAATCCGCAATCTGGCTTTTCGCAGGTATCGGATTCACCGAGTCAGCTGCCACAAAAACCGTCTTGCCTACATTGCCCAGCGCATTGTTGATTGCCAGCGCCAACCCATCCACCGAACGGTCCGTATAAAGTCCCGGAAGCACCGCACTCTTGCCCGCGGACGCCTTCAGATCTTTCGCCAGCACGGTGAGGAATTTCTTCTGCGCATCGGTCCATGCATACGCCGGAGCGTCAGCGCCACCCACTCCCAGCGCCTTCGCCAGCTCAGCCGTGAACGCCGGAACTTCACTCGCCCGCAACCCCAGACGATGCTCGGCTTTCAACCCCGTCGTCGTTGGTGTCGACTCAACCGCGTACAGCCGATTCAGCTTCTCAGGATCTTTGCGCCGCTTCGCATAGTCACTTACCAACTTGTGGAAGCCGGGGTACGAAGCTCCTGAAAGAAAATCCGCATCCAGTGAAACGACTACATCCGCCACTGAAAGATCGTATTGAATTGCAGGTGCATTCTCCGCAAAAGTCTGAGCCAGCGCCGCGTCATATTGAATCAGCGTCGCCTTCGGATAAGCAGCCTGAACCGCCTTCCATTGCCGACCCAGCGTAGGCGACGTCACCGTCGCACTCAGGATGTAAACGCCCGTCCCATCCTTGCTTTCCGCCAGCTTTTCCTTGAATGCCTGCGCAAACTCGGCCCACTCGCGGTTCTCGCCGCGGTAGGTCACATGCTGTGAACGGTCTGGATCATACAAATCCAGAAGCGTCCCTTGTGTAAACGGATCGGACGAACCCGCGTTGTAAGGATGTTCCGGGTTCCCGTCCACCTTGATGGGACGGAACTGATCGCTCTTCACCAGCACCGGGACCGAACCCGTAGCAAAGGGATGCGCCGTCGCAAAATACATGGGCTTGCCGAGAATCAAATCTTCCGGAGCCTTGACATAGGGATAGATCGGCTCGTCCGGCTGCTTGGTGCAACCAGCCAATCCGGCGAGTGCCATCGACGCGCCCATGAGCTTCATGAAGCCACGCCGGGAAACGGGGTCTACCCACTCCTGCGCTGCTGAAGGAAACTCCTTCTCAACAGCTGCCTGAAATTCCGCCGTATCCGCCAGTTCGTCCAGCGAGCGCCAATACTTCTTACCCTTGACACCTTTCAACTCCTCGCGCACAGCGGACAGAGTCATCGGCGCAGCTTCGTTCTTTCCGTTTCCATTCATCTGGCCATTCTCATAATTGGTCATCGGTGGCAGACCTCGCAGCTGGTCAGCTCTTTCGGTGTCCGTATCTTGTACCGATCCACCAGGAAATGCCCCAGATCCTCCTGGCTTGTAAACTTCTTGAACACCGGCGCAACCGGTATCGTCGCAGCGGCCACATCTCCAGCCAACCCACTCGGTCCATGCAATGGCAGTTGCAGCGAAGCCACTTCAGGTCCCTCGCCGCTCGGATCCTTCCCTACGCAGTTCACACCCTGGGCCGTTGGAACGCCGCTGGCCACATCGGAAACTGAGCACCACACCGGCCTGTCCTCCGCCGGCTTTTCCCATGCCATGTTGTAAACCTGGCTCGTCGGCCGCAGATTCTTTGAAGGATTGCGATGGCAGTCGAGGCACCACTCCATCTGCAGCGTGTTCTGCTCGTACATCAGAGGCATCTGGTCCACACGCCCATGACAACTCGCGCACCCAAGACCCTTATTCACGTGAATCTCGTGGCTGAAATACACAAAATCAGGCAGGTCATGAACCTTTGTCCACACCAGACTCTTGTCCGTCGCCCAGCTGTCGCGCACCGGTTGCAGCAGTTGCGCGTTGGTCCAGATCTGCGCATGACAGTTCATGCAGGTCTTCGTCGGCGGTATCCCGGCGTAGCTCGACTTCTCCACCGTCACGTGACAATACTGGCACTGCAAACCCAGCCCTTGCACATGATGCTTGTGGCTGAAGGGCACTGGCTGGTCCGGGCGCTGCCCCTGCCGCGTCACCCAGGGCGAACGCTGCAGCCCGTCCAGAGTTACCCCCAAAGCGATCACGATCAGCCCCGACAACACCAGGCTCGCCCGAGCCAGTGCATTGGAACTGCGTTCAAATATCTGCGCCATGGATACTTTCCCTGCTTGATTGTTGTTTTGGTTCCAGCCGCCCTGGGCGGTCGAACATGTTTTCTACAGGATCAGGTTCTGTGCTTTGAAGACTTTACCGGGGATTCGGTTGTTTTACTTGATGCACCAATGTATCGACGGTCACACAGGTTGTGTACAAGAAAAATTCTTGGGCAAAAATCACCCGAGAGGCGGAGAAGCCCGAAAAATCAATATAGCAGCCAAACGATGGGTAAGGGGAGGATAAATCTCGAAAATCCGAAAAAAGGTTCAAGATGGGACAGATTTGTAATTGATTGAAAAGAAAACAGGTTGTGACGAACTCAGACCAAGGGAAAACATCACCGCATCCCTGGTGTCCTGCGTACCAGAGACTGGGATATTCACTCCAAAATACCACGAATACCACGATGAGAGAATCTGCCCAATTATCGCCTTCTCATCGCGCGATAAGTAGGATTCGCAAGCCTGTGCCCCGTTCATCACAACCTCACCGCGATGAGCGGAATTCAAGCAGACTGCAGCCTAACCTCGGTTCTCGCCCGGAATTTCTGAGTACGCCTCGCCAAACGATTCGTCCGGCGACGTCGCCGGCCAGCCAAGCATTACCAGGAATACATCCAGCACAAAGAGAGCAATCGCAATATCGTTGAACAGAGTCGCCTGCGCCGAATTTGGCCAAAGCTGGTTCGCCGCCCAGAACAGAAACGCCACCGCCAGCATCACCGCTTTCAGAAACTCCATCCGCGCCGGCCGGTGCGCAACCTGGTAAATCAAATAGGCAAGCGCGATCATCCCCAGCGCAAACGCCGCCAGAAAATCATGGCTGCGGGCGGGAAACCTTCCCGGAATCGCATCCCAGATAAATAACACGCCCACAGCAGCCAGCGTCACCACTCCAAGAATCACCGGCAGCACGCGACGGCGTCGATCGAGACGAATGTACATGCACAATTATGGCCTGCGAGGCGAAAGGAAATCGTAAGGATGACATTCGACCGCAAGGCTCAAAGAGATTCGGCCCGCTGAAAATCAGGATTTAGAATTCAAAAAGACATTCGAGCCGGTTGTCTTCAGTCATCAAAACACAAGCATTGCGGATCCGCTCTCAAACCCTGATCCGGCAGGCGAGAACTCCATCGTCGAGTGTCTGAAAGGGAAAGCGAATGAAATACGCGGGATTGCTCGTCATGCCGGCCGGTTTTTTCCTGTGCGTTGCCGCGCTCGTACTCTTCCCGTCTCCCGGCTCGCGCACCGCCTTTGTCTTCTGCGGCGTTGCCGTGGAAGCGCTTGGTCTGGTAGTTGCGGTCCGCGGTCATATCGAGCCCCGCGGAGACGCCAACTGATGAATTCGCCATCCGCCCTCTCTCCCGCCGTTTCTGAAGCCGCATTTGCGGTTACTCTTGTCCTGCTGATTCTTGCCCCGTTGGCCATTGCGGGTGTGGCGCTCATCAATGCCGGCCTTGGGCGCTCACGCTCGGCGGCCCAGGCGCTGCTTGGAAACGTCGCCATTTTCGCCGTCGCCGCCGTCGTCTTCGTCCTGGTGGGCGCAACCTTCACCGGCTTGACCGACGGCCCCGGCCATCTCTTTCACCTGGCCGGCAAGTCCTGGAACTGGCTCGGCGAAGGCTCACTCTTCTTCGCAGGGTTTTCGGCTGCGTCACCCCAGTCCCAGTTGGCGCTGCTCTATGAGTTCCTGGCAGTCGCCCTCGCCGCGCTTATACCCTGGGGCTCAGGAGCAGACCGGCTCCGCCTCACCGCTGGTTGCGCTGCCGCAGCGGTGCTCGCCGCTCTAGTCTTTCCGCTCTTCGCCCACTGGGTCTGGGCAGGCGGCTGGCTAGCCCAACTAGGTGCGAACTTCGGCCTCGGCTCCGGCTTCCTCGATCCCGGGGGCGCAGCCACGGTCCATGTTCTGGGAGGTCTGAGCGCTGTCGCTGTTGTCTGGGTCACAGGCTCCCGCAGAGGCAAGTTTCCCAAAGAGGGCTTTTCCACCGCGATGCCCGGACACAACGCCGCCTACATCCTCTTCGGCTGTCTTATCGCCCTGGTCGGCTGGCTCGCCTTCAACCTCGCAGGACAGCTCCTTTGGCTCCATGCACCGCTCACCGCGCTTCCGGTTACCGCCATCAACACGGTCCTCGCTGCCTCTGGAGCCCTCGCCGCTACCTTCACAATCACCCGCATCCGGTTCGGAAAGCCGGACGCCAGCCTCTGCGCCAACGGGTGGCTCGCCGGTCTGGTCGCCTCCAGCGCCTCCGCTGCCTTGGTCTCGCCCCTGCCGGCACTCTTCATCGGGATAGTCGCCGGAATCATTACGCCGCTTCTGGTCGAGCTCCTTGAGCTCGCCGTCTCCATCGACGACCCCTCGGGCGCCATCTCCGCCCACGCCGTTTCCGGCCTATGGGGACTGGCTGCGGCCGGCATCTTCGCCGGAGCCCCCGGACAGTTTCTCGCTCAGCTGATCGGCATCTCGACACTGCTGGGATTGATTCTGCCTCTCGTCTATTTGCTTTTCTGGCTGCTCAATCGCGCCGTCCCGTTCCGGGTGGACGCCGATGGCGAGCGTATCGGCATGGACCTGCACGAACTCGGCGGCGGAGCCTATCCGGAATTTGTAATCCACCGCGACGAATCTTACCGCTGAACGGGAGATTGCGGCACTCTCGGCTTTGCGGTTCCCACAAAGTCGAGAGTACAGATGCGGTGTCACTACCTCGTCGATTGAATAGCCGCGCTGGACCATAACGTCGCTTCGCCAAGGCGCACCAAAACCTGCTCCCGCGTTAACCCATGGGTTTCGAGAATCGTTTCGCCCGCCGCCCAGTCCCCGCGATCCCGAGCGATCAGAAAATCCAGCAGAGCGCCCTCTGGATTCCCTTTTCCCAGCAGCGCGTCGCACGCCTCAGTTCGCAGCGGCAACATGCGCGCGAGGTCCTCCATCGAAATCCGCAACATGGCTGGGAACATGCTCACCATGCCGATCAGGTACTGCTCGCTCGGCAAAAGCCCCAGAATATCCGCAGCGAGTTCACAGAATCTTCCACGCTCGAACGCCATCCGAAGCAGCTCTAACGGCTGGTCTGCGTTGAATTCGCCAGCAATGGCAAGAATGGCGACTCGGCGCGACAGCACTTCGCCCATCAGCAAAAGCGCCGCACGGATCGAGGTCACTTCCTGCCGCACTGCGAAAAGGGGTGAATTTACGAACCGAAGCAGTCCATATGTGAGCGAAGCATCCTTCATCACCAGTTGGCTCAAGCGGTCCAGATCTATCGGATCCTGCTGCACCAATCGCAGAACCTCCAGCTGTGCAATCCGGTTGGGTGGAATCTTGTGATCCCTCACTAACCGTGGACGGCAGAAGTAGTAACCCTGGAAAAGCTCGAAGCCTTCTCCGGCGACTTCCTTGAAATCATCCTGGGTATGAACATTCTTGGCAATCGCGCGGGACCGGTGACGCGTGGCGCGGCTCACCAGTTCCTTTCGTTCTCTGGAATTCAACTCTGAGACATCGATCTTTACGTAATTGGCTAGTTTCAACAGCTCGTCGGCCATCGTTTTTCCGGTATAGTCTTCAAGCACAATCTGGAAGCCGAGGCCCTTCAGGGTCTCGCACGCCTTCAGAAGATGAGATGAAGAAGCGAGTTCCTCTCGCACCTCCAGCACTGTCAGGTCCGGATTCAGGGCCCGGATCCACTCCTCGTCGAGCGAATCGGCGGTGCAATGCACAAAGGCGAGCTTCCCGCATGCCAACTGCTCAACCCCGACAATCAGAGCGTTGCCGAGCATGGCCTGCACGGCCAGCTCACTCGCTGGGCCAAAAACGGTCTCTACGCCGTTCCAAAACAGTAACTCGTAGCCGAAGACCCTGGATCGCTGATCCAGAATCGGCTGCCGCGCCACTGCGCGAACCGCTCCCGACTTTTCCTGGAGCGAATTCTGAAACAGCTCTTCTAAAACATCGTCGTGGTGGTTCGGTAAAAATGACTCCGTAGCCATTCACACAGCCCTCTGTGTATCGTTGATCCCGATTAGAGCATGGTCACCCGTAATTATCGGCACTTCCGTGGGAAACTCCAAGCCGGCATACTCCGCAGTTTATCCGTGACGCGTATTAGATTCAGTCTATTCGTCTTGGAGCCAATTCCCCGCTCTCATAGTGCAAGGTGTAATCTGTGGCTAAAGCACTTTCGAAATCGCCGTAAACCGACACCTCACTCAAGTGCCCTTTCCTCATCCGGGCTCCGCGGACCTGGATTCCAAGTGACTGGTCTTCGTCTCTGGGTGTGGGAACAGGTCTTTGTCGCCGGGGTGGAAGAAAGGCCGGCCTTCAATGGCCTTTCAGAAGAATCTAAACGATTTATAAGGGCTGAGGGCAACACCGAATGGGATTTCTAAGCCATCTTTTCTATCCTTGGGGCCTGCTGTTGCAGGTGGGTGCCGTTCTCCATTTCATCCGGCGGCGCCCCAACATCTATTGGCTCTATATCATTGTGTTTCTCGGTCCCCTGGGCGCGCTGGTTTACATCTTTGTCGAGGCTGTGCCCGACATCGGTCTGGCCCGTGAGTCGTTCAAAGTTTTCCCTCGCCGTAAGCGCATCAAGCGCCTCGAGTTCGACATCCGCGACAATCCGTCCGCCGGTAACTATGAGGAACTAGGCAACTTATACATGGATGATGGGAAACTCGCGCTGGCCAGGGAAGCCTTCAACAAGGCGATTGCGGCGCGGGCGGACACGCCGGATACCTACTACCGGCGGGGGGTTTGTGCGCTGCAACTTGGGGATGCTGTGGCGGCACTACCAGATCTGGAGCGGGTAGTGATGAAGGAGCCGGACTACGATTTCCGGCGGGCGGCGGGGCTGCTGGCCCATGCATATGCCCTGACCGGGCAGAAGGAAAAGGCCGAGGCGCTGTTTCGTCACGTCACCGTAGCCTCCACGTTATCAGAGACTTATATGAATTTTGCTGCGCTGCTTGCAGCGGTCGGCAACAATGCGGAGGCCCGCCAGTGGGCGCAGAAAGTGCTGGACAAGCGCCCCACCATGCCGGGGTATTTGCGGCGGCGCGAGCGGCCGTGGTTCCGGAGTGCGAGCAAGTTTTTGCGTAAAAACAGTGGTTAGTGATTAGTGGGTAGTGGTCAGTTCTGAGGGGAGCAAATGGCTGCTTAAAGGGATGGACTACATAGCCGAAAGGGTTGCTCAAGTGGTTACAAAACACGCGAGATGGTCGTTTGATAGGTTGCGATTCGCGGAGACCTGTACCTTGCGGGCAGCCTTTTCGAGATGTTTCGGTTGCGGAGAGTTTTCCTTTTTGACGCAAAGGGTTGTGGAGATTTGGCCGTTTTTTTCAAAAACACGCTGATTTTGCATGAGATACCTTCGTAAGTAGCTGATATTAAGTTATTTATTGTGATTTTGTTTGCAGTGCATGTGCGCTCGAGAATGTACGCAGATTCCGACTTTAGATAGCGTGACTGAGTCGCGGCGGCCCTCTTGGTGTGCCCTCACCTTTGGGTTGGATTGGAACCCAGGGGTCTCACTCAGGCAATCCTCGTTTTTTCCCTCCACGAGAAATGAAGGATTGACGGTTTGAGACTTACCGTATGGGATTTTTTTACGCCACGGAAATCCATACGGCGTATTTTCCGCATCGTAAAAATAACGATAGATTCGGGATGCAGCAACAACTTCGAGCTGAAAAGCCGGCGAATGGTTCTCGCCGTCTCATTGGTAGCGGTGAGATGGCGGAACGTGTCCGTGCGTTTGACTGGGGATCGACCGCGATTGGACCTGTTTCCGAGTGGACTGAAACGCTGCTCGGCGCCGTGAACATGATGCTCTCCGCGAGTCATCCGATCCTTCTGCTTTGCGGACCGGAATTGATCCTTCTCTACAATGACGCCTTCCGGCCCATCCTGAGCGACCGGCATCCCGAGGCCCTGGGTGATCGCGGGCGTGAGTTCTGGACGGATGTCTGGCCCGTGGTAGGCGAGCAACTCGAATCCGTTTTAAACGATGGGCAGACCGTGTCGTTCCAAAACGCGCTTGTGCCGATTCTCCGGAATGGGAAGCTGGAGGAAGCCTACTTCAGTTACAACTACAGTCCCGTTTTTGAGCCTGACGGCCAGATTGCCGGCATCATCACCATCTGCCAGGATGTAACCTCCGCGACGATTGCTGACAGGGAACGCGGGGAAGCAGTATCTGCTTTGCGTGCTCGGCAAGACGAACTGGACAAGAGCCTGCGAGCGCTGAGCGCCGAGCGCGCCCGATTGCTGAGCATTGTGCAGCAGGCCCCGGTCTTCTTCGCGCTGCTGGAGGGACCGGCACACAGGATCACCATGGTAAACCCACATTATCTGAGCCTGGTTGGAGGCCGGGATGTGCTGGGTAAGACGATTGCTGAAGCTCTGCCTGAGGCCGTGGAACAGGGCTACCTGGCGATGCTGGACGGAGTGTTTACATCGGGGGAGCCGATCAAGGGACAGGGAGCACGCTTCGATGTGACCTGGGCCGCCAGCCAGGCGCCGGATGAGCGGTACGTCGATTTCGTCTATCAACCTCTTCGCGAGGCGGACAATTCGGTCTCCGGGATCATCGTGATGGGGGTGGATGTGACGGAGAACAAACGCGCCCAGAAAGCTTTGATTCAGAACGAAAAGCTTGCGGCAATCGGGCGGCTCTCCGCGTCCATTGCCCACGAGATCAACAACCCACTCGGGGCGGTGACGAACCTGTTGTTTCTGGCAAAAATGGAGAGTTCCTCGGATAAGGTCCGGGATTTTATCGACCGGGCGGACAGTGAACTACGGCGCATTTCCGCCATTACGAATCAGACACTCAGTTTCAGCAAACAGCCAGCAAGCATGAAGGCCGTCCATAGCGCGGAATTGCTTGGAGGCGTAATCAACATCTTTCATAGCCGTCTGCTGAATGGGCGGGTAAGGGTTGAGCAGCGAATTCGCTCAGACCAGCCGATTACCTGTTTCGAGGGGGAGATCCGGCAGGTTCTCAGTAACCTGGTTTCAAACGCAATCGAGTCCATGCAGAGTTCAGGCGGACGGCTGCTATTACGAAGCCATTGCGCCACGAACTGGCCGGACGGAAGAAAAGGGCTATCCATTACGGTGGCGGATACGGGCACCGGCATTCATCCCGAGGTTCGGAAGAGGATCTTCGAGCCTTTCTTTACAACGAAAGGCCAGAGCGGGACCGGCCTGGGTTTGCCGGTGAGCCTGGAGATTGTCGGCCGGCATGAAGGTTCGCTTCGGGTCCGCAGCAGGCAGGCGGCGCAAAAATCCGGCACGGTGTTCACCCTGTTTCTGCCCTTTGATGCTGTCCGCCTGGAATGAGCCGACCTTATGTTCAATGGACGACGTAGCAGGCATACGAGTACCGTGTAAACTCCTGAAAGCGGAATCACGTTTCTCGCTCTGTCCGTGCAAGTTGCGCTAGATCAAGTTATTGAAAGAGGAACGTCATGTCCGCTGAAAGCCTTCGTCCGCGAGTTTTTGTTGTAGACGACGAAACCGTCATCGCCAATACGCTGGGGGTCATTTTACGCCAGCAAGGATTCGAAGCTCACTCTTTCAGTTTGCCTTTGGAAGCATTGAGTGCGGCACGCGAGATGGCGCCTGACCTTTTAATCTCCGACGTGGTGATGCCGTTGCTTTCGGGAATCGAACTCGCGATTCAACTGCGCGAAGTTTGTCCTGATTGCAAAGTGCTCTTGTTCTCAGGTCAGGCCGCAACCGTTAGTATGCTTGAGGCGGCCCGTGCCAGCGGTCATGACTTTGAAGTGCTTTCGAAGCCAGTTCACCCGGCGGATCTGCTCAAGAAGATCAGGTCGGTTATCGAAGTCTGACCACCTGCGGTGGGGCCGCCGCTCGCTGTTCGCTCGCATTGGTCTCTTGCTTCCTGCTCGTCGCGCGATGAATCGGGCACAGAGCTTTCTTTCTTCGAACCACAGGTGCACGAAGTACTTACGCTCCTGAGCGCTGGGTCGTGATCGGGGCGGGGGCATCTGTGCGCAAGGCACGGGCATCTCACTCGGCGGGTGCGTTAGGCCCTCAGACGACTGCGAAGGCGCACAACTCTTATCCCCCCCGAATTGAGGTTTTCAATGCGTACTTTCGCTGTCTCAGCTTGCCTTGTGTCTGCGATGTGCACCGGCATGGCTGTTGCCCAAGCTCCCGTCGCTTATGTTTATGTCGCCGAGGATCTATCTCCGGCGAATACCGCTTCACCCATCACCGCTTACGCCGCCTCCGCTGACGGCAAGCTGATCCCTTTGAAGAGCTCTCCGTTTACGCAGACCTCTGGCTTCATGGCCGGAACCAACGGGTCCCATTTCATCACCGTCGATCAGGACTCGAATACGACACATCAATATCTGCATGTTTACAACGTCTCGTCCAATGGGGTTATTGGGGAAGAAGTGTCGAAACAGGATCTGCATGAGTGGTGCAGCATGGACGAAGCCGCAGAGTTCGATCACACCGGCCAGTTTGTGTACGTGTTGGAACCCCAATCCTGCGGCGGCGGCTACGTGAGTTTTAGTCTCAGCAAGAGCGGCGAGTTGACCTTCAAGGGTTCTCTTACGGAGCCAAACCAGCCGTTTTTCACGTTGCCGACGTTCTCAGGGAACGACAAGTTTGCCTACAACTTTGTCCCGGGTCCAGATAGTCAGGCGCCTTGTCCCACCGAGACATTTCTCGGCATGGGCCGCGAAAGCAGCGGCGCCCTTCAAAACATCAGCTTTAGCGCGACCGATCCTACTCCGCCGAGTGGTGGCTATCAAGTGGTCCAGGACGGATTCGTAACTGACGATTCAACCAATCACCTGGCCAGCCTGATGGATTTTCAAGACGGACAATGCGGGCAATCAGGTCCGTACATCAGTAACCGGCTTGCCAGCTATACGATCCAGAGCAATGGCGATCTGGTATCGACCAATAAGTGGGAAGACATGCCTCAATTGGCGACGTCCATCAACGGTGGCGTCTCTGCATTCAACCGTCTGATGTTGATGAATCCGGCCGGCAACATCCTCGCAGTCTCGGTTGGAACAGGGGTACAGTTTTTCCACTTCAACGGCGCAAATCCCATCACCCCTTTCACGGGGGTCATCGGCACTGCTAACCACATCAACAACATGGCGTGGGACGATAACAACCACCTGTACGCTCTTGATTATTTCTCGGGAGAGTTGCACGTCTACACCGCGACAGCGACGAGCGTAGTCGAAGCCGCCGGATCCCCTTATACGCCGCCAAATGTCTGCTCATCCCAATTCGGATGCGCTCAGAACCTCATCGTACGCAGGATTCCTTAGGCAGACTTATCTGCAGAGACAGCGAGCCGGCAATGGTGGGCCGGTTCGCTGTCGATTAATTTCAGGAGTGAGATGTTCAGTTGGCGATCCCACTCATCGCGCGATAAAACTGCGCGATGAATTGCTTCGCAGGCCCCGATCATGGATCAAGCAAGAACGCTGGACCTGCGGACTAGCTCAGTGCCCGGCGAGAACGATCATGAGGCCAAAGATAATCACAGGCACCAGCGCGAGCGCGGCGTAGATAAGCGCCTTCCGCTTATCCAGGGAGAACGGCACACGCAGCTTGGGGCGCGCGCCCTCTTCCACGCTTACCTGATCCTGGTGCTCAAGCTCCCACGACATTTCGCTGGCCGTCTGATACCGGTTCCGCGGCTCGCGCTGAAGGGCGCGGCTGAGAATTTCATCGATCTCGGCGGGAATCTCCGGGCGCAGCTTGCGCGCATGGCCGGGGTCGTGGAGCAGACGCTCGTTCATGACGGCCAGCGGATTGGGACCGCTGAAAGGCACCTCGCCGGTGAGCATCTCGTAGAACATGATGGCCAGGGAGTAGATGTCGCTGCGCTGATCGCCGCGCTGGCCTTTCACCTTTTCCGGGGAGATATAGTCGGGCGTGCCAAGGGTGGCGGACATATCCACGAACGTCAGGCGGCGAGCATCTTCTTTCATGGCGATGCCGAAGTCGATGAGCTTGATGCGATCGCGGTCGTCGACCATCACATTTTCCGGCTTCAGATCGCGGTGCACCACGCCGTGCTTGTGCATGGTGTCGAGCGCATCGCAAATCTGCAGCGTAAAGTCGACCGCGCGCTCAATGGGCAGCGGGGCCTCGTCGTCAAGGATCGACCGAAGCAGGCGGCCCTCGACCCACTCAATGGCCATATAGAGGCGGCTGCGCTCTTCGTCCGCGTAGGTCTTGACCACGCCCGGATGGTCGAGCTCCTGACCAATCTCCTGCTCGCGTTTGAAGCGCTCAACCAGGACTGCGTTGGCCTCCATCTCGGGGTGCGGCACTTTGATAGCCACCTGCTTGCCGTCGCGCAAATCGGTGGCCCGGTAAAGGGTGGACATGCCGCTATGCGCGACTGTGGCGTCGAGGCGGTAGTGGTCCAGCGTGTCTCCGGTTTCGAGGATGGTCATGAGCAAGGTCTGCATAACACTTTAATTGTTCCACCCAGTTCGTAAGAAAAGTCTTAAGGAAACCAAAAGGTAACACGATAGATGCAGGTTAACGTGACGCAGGGCACGGCATCCAACATAGAATTAGGATAAGAACCCGGATGATGCGCGCCTCGCCATTGTTGACCGCCTGCCTCTTGCTCGCAAGTGTACTTGCGCCTGCGGCGGTGCGCGCGGCGGCCAAGCCGCATTCGGCGCACCCTGAGCCGCCCCAGGAGACGGGGTTCCTGAACCGGAAGATCGAACTCCACGGCCAAACCTACCGCTTCCAGGTCTACCTGCCTGAGGATTGGCGGCGCGACGACCACAAGCAGTGGCCCATCATTTTGTTTCTGCACGGGCGCGGCGAGCGGGGCACGGAGGGCATGTGGCAAACCCAGATTGGGTTGCCCCAGGAGGTACGCGATCACCCGGAGCGCTGGCCGTTTGTCATCGTAATGCCGCAATGCCCCAACCCAAGCTACTGGACCGATCCGGAGATGCAGACCCTGGCCATGGCCGAGTTTAACCAGGAGGCGGCGGAGTTCCATACCGACCCGGAGCGCACTTACCTGAGCGGCATCAGCCTGGGCGGGTACGGGGCGTGGGAGCTGACCCGCACCGATCCCCATCGCTGGGCGGCCTTGGCCATTGCATCCAGCGGCGTGTTCTGGAGCTATGCCCCGGAGCGCTGGCAACAGATCAACACACTGCCGGCCGAATACGCCAAGGCGGTTGGGCACACTTCGGTCTGGCTTTTTCACGGAGCGGAAGACAACGTGGTGCCGCTGCGTGAGAGCGATTTGATGTTCGACGCGCTGAAGGCCTCAGGCGGACGCGTGCGGCTGTGGATTTACCAGGGACTGAAGCACGATTCGTGGACACGTGCCTTCAATGAGCCGGAACTGCCGCGCTGGCTGCTGGCGCATCGGGCTGATGGAACTGTGGCGGGAGAAAAAACGGCGCAGGCGGCCAAACCGCCGGCTGAGCCGCCTCCCTTTGCTGAGCGCCTGCTGGTTCCGCTACACCCGGCGGCCATGAAGCTGACACCCGCCCAGCTTGACGCGCTGGCCGGCGAATACCGCGACCGGACGGGCCGACCGGAAATCACCGTCATTCGCCAGGGAGAGCAGCTCTACATGAAAAACCGGGTGGGCGAAGTGGACGAAATGGCTGCCGAAACCCCATCGATTTTCTTTTATCCCAATGGGTCAAGCAGCACGCGGCTCACCTTTGAGCGCGACGCCCAGGGCCACGTGATTGCCTTGATCCTCCGCGACGACCGGCATGAAGAGCGCTGGGAAAAGCATGTGCAGGCGGCGAGCAGGTAAAGGCAGTTCTTAGTTCACAGTTCTTAGTTCGTAGTTCTGAATTCTGAGTTCTGAGTTGTCCGTTTTCAGTTGTCGTATGTCAGAGTTTTGCGCTACTCCCTGTTCCCTGTTCCCTATTCCCTGCTTTCTATTCCCTGCCTCTGTGGAACCTCCGCCTGCCCCGGTGCGTAATAATCTGTGCACTCGCCTTTCGGGAGGCCGCTTATGTTTTGCAGCTCATGTGGTAACGCGTTGGCCCAGGGATTAGCCTTCTGCCCCAATTGCGGCCGTCCGGTCGCTCCGGTTGTCCCGCCCGTTCCCGGCCTCCAGTTCCAGTTGGAAAGCTACGCCGGCAAGCTCAAGGCGCTGAGCATCGTGTGGTTTATCTATGCGGGTTATTCGGTGCTCATGGGCCTCGCAGGCCTCACCTTTGCCCATGCCTTTTTCTCCCATCAATTCGGAAACTGGAACAACGGGCCATGGTCGAACGGCAACGTTCCCGAATGGTTCGGTCCGGCGTTCTTCCATATTGTGTGGGTTGCCATCCTGTTCCGGACCTGCCTGGCACTCGTTACTGCCTACGGACTTTATACGCGCGCGCGCTGGGGTCGCATCCTGGCCATCGTCGTGGCCATCCTGAGCCTGATCAAGTTCCCTATCGGAACGGCTCTCGGCATCTGGACCATGGTGATGCTGATGGGATTCCAGAACAGCACGCTCTATGAGCAACTGGAGCAGGCTTAGTTGAGCTGAGTAAGGCCTTCGTCATCCAGGTTTGCGGGGCCACTCGCGCTGCCGGTGGTGGGTTTTTCGCATCGAAAGGAACTCGATTCGCCGCGCGTGCTTCGATCTTCACTTGTTTCCATGCGTTGCGGCTGCCTGATCCGCCCTGGGAACAAAGACCGCCACAAAGCTGTCCTCATAGGCCAAATCAAATCCGGGACACATGCGCAGCAACTGGCTCAATGGGGCGTTCGCGGGACCGATGATGACACCTGCAGATTTCAGATCCGGGTCGGATGCCCAGTCCTTCGCCCCGCCCCAGGTGGCAATGGAGCGCATCATCCGCCGGTCACCAAAAACGTTTTGCCGGCTATCGATAACCACTGGCAGGCCGAGATTCGAGATGAGGTAGCCGCCCCAGGTGTAGTCGTCGAAGACTGGCCCGGGGTAGCCTTTCTCTTTCACGAAAGCTACCGCATCGACCGGCATCCTCTTTTTGAGTTGCGCGCTCAGGAATCGATTGTTGACGCCCTGGAACCCGAATCCCAGAAAGGCGATAAGACCGGCAGCGGCCACAACAGGCAGCGCGGCCCAGGCCCTGAGGACGAAACGGTTCTCCATGTCCCCTTTCAACCCAGACGCGATGATTGCACTGGCCACCACCAGAACCACCCATTCGTCGCGCAGTGAGCGGAACGACACCATGACGGCGAATGCAACCAGCATCAGCTCGAAGAGGAGGAGCTTTTGCGCTCGACCCAGAACGGCCGCGGCTGCAAGCGTGAATAAAAGGATTCCGTAGTCCTGGAGGCCTCGAAACGGAATCGATTTCAATTCGGAGACGACGCTCATTGCCCCGTGCTGCGAGGAAAAATCGTACGCCACGCGGTAGAGGGACGGCCCATAAGGATTCAGGAGCGTGGCCAGGACGCACGCAACCATAAGGATGCAAAGCCGCCCGAAACCTATCCTCGCTTGAATCGATTTGAACCAATGCGCAAACACCGCCTCGGCCAGCGCCATACCCACTATGAGCAGGCCGAAGACGAAAAGAATATGCACATTGGCCCATAGGGCAAGGATCACCGGTAGCCAATAAAGTTCTCGTGTTTTTCCGGTTCTTCGAGCCTGCATCAGGATATCCAGTTCGAGCACGAAGAAGAGGATGGAGAGCAACCACGAGCGGGGGGTCCACAGGCTGATAAGGCAGAAGCTGCCCGCGAAGGTCAGGAGCAGGGCCAGGGTGAAGTCTTGCTGCAGGCGCCGATTCAGCCGATGCAAGGCGGCGGTAATGGCCATCACCATTGCGGCGGTATATGCCACCAGCCCGGTCAGCCCCAATCCCTTGTAAAGCTGCAGTATCAGCAACTCATAGAGCCAGCTATAGGCTACCCACGGCTTTCCGGCTCCATAAACAGAGAATGGATCGGTCTGCGGGACAGCGTTGTGCTGCAGAATCCACTGAGCGGTGCTTAAATGCCACCACACATCCGGGTCTTCGACCACGGCAAGATGCGTGCATACGAGGGCCGGGGCCGCATAGAGCGCCGCCAACACCACCATTTGCGCCCAATGCTGCTTCCGCGGCGCCTGCACGCCCGCCGACATGCCCGCCTGGGTGGACTCTTCGGAATTCATAACAATAGATACTAGCAGCCACGGCAGTGCTCAGAAGGCCTGCGAAGATGTGCCTCTAACTCTAGTAGGTGAACCAGAGTCGATCGCCGTGGCTCTGATCCTCAGCAAGCTGGTAGAGCCGGATCGGATTGCAGGCATGGTCGTGCTCACTTGAGGCGAGTTTGGATTCGTCTTGAGAGGAGGCGACAGTCAGGTGGCATTCCTTGCAGATTGAGTCATAGGTCCCGTTCGGGTTGAGCCGGTGCGGGAAAGGGTGCTGGGGGAGCATGATGGGCCTCTTTCTGGTTAGAATGGACGTCAATAAAGAAAACTTAACGGATTTCAGAATTCCTGTATGGTCACTTCAGAACATTTTTCGATTTTTTTGTCCCGGGCAGGCAACCCGAAGCCGCTCAGACGCCATCGCGCAAAAAGATTGAGTGAGCCAGCCCACAATTCAGCCACCTATGCTCAATTACAATTCTCACCATGAGTTTTCCTGAAGTGCGAATGCGCCGCCTGAGGCGCAGCGAGCAAATGCGGGCGCTGGTGCGTGAAACCACGCTCGACCCCGGCGACCTGATCTATCCCCTGTTTCTCGTCCCGGGCGAAGGGATTCGCAAGCCCATCGGCTCCATGCCCGGCGTCTTCCAGCTTTCCATCGATGAGGCCGTGCGCGAGGCCGAAGAGGCAGCCAGCCTGGGAATTGGCGGACTGCTACTGTTCGGCCTGCCTGAGAGCAAGGACGAACAGGCCTCTGGCGCGTATGACGACCTCGGTATCGTTCAGCAGGGATTGCGCGCTTTCAAGCAATCGAAGGCGGCAAAAAAACTGCTCCTCATCGCCGACGTTTGCCTCTGCGAGTACACAAGCCACGGCCACTGCGGCATTGTGGCTGAGACCGCGGATGGATTTGAAGTGGAGAACGATTCGTCGCTGCGGCTCCTTGCAAGTGCGGCTTCTTCCCTTGCCCGCGCGGGAGCCGACATCGTTGCTCCGAGCGACATGATGGACGGCCGCGTGGCCGCCATCCGCGAAGCGCTCGACCACGATGGCTGCGCCGACACGCCCATCCTCAGCTATGCGTCGAAGTTCGCTTCCGCTTTTTACGGTCCCTTCCGCGAAGCCGCCGACTCTGCTCCGCAATTCGGCGACCGCAAAACCTACCAGATGGATGGCGCGAACATTCGCGAAGCCATGCGCGAAATCGATCTCGACCTGCAGGAAGGCGCGGACATGATCCTGATGAAGCCGGCCATGCCCTATCTCGATGTGATCCGCGCGGCGCGCGAGCGCGTGGATGTGCCCATTGGCGCATACCAGGTTTCCGGCGAATACTCCATGCTGCAGGCCGCGTTTGAAAAAGGCTGGCTGGACATGGATCGTGCGATTCTGGAATCGCTGCTTAGCATCCGCCGCGCTGGGGCTGGGTTCATCGTGACTTACTTTGCCAAGGACGCTGCGAAGCTGCTGGGATAACTCCCCTCACTTATCCCACTTCATGAAAGTAAGAAGAATTAGTTGGTGCAACTTTTATTTTGAGTCCGCACAACTTTCCGCACATCGGGGTGTTTCTCCAACTAAAGCCTGGCAGTAACTCGAAACGCTCCTCAAGCTCAATTGAGTATCCACCAGGCGGCGGCAATTGGTCTCCAGGAATAGTGCCTGCGCAGGTGCGTAAAGGGCATTCCATGGGTGCCTCTTTGCTGGGTTTCCGCCGAAGCTGCGGACCAGGTGCGCTGCATGCAGCCCGCACGGTTCGAAGGGTTCTGCTGTGCCCCAGCCCGGATGCCGTTCCTTCTGCCTGCTCGGCACTCACGTGCCAAATGGAATATCACGAGACCCATTTGAGAGAGGATTTGAACTTTATGGATTCCAGGACACAGCTCAGAATTTTGCCCCTCGCACTTGCTTCATTGGCAGCCGCCGCATTGGTGGCCACAGGCTGCTCCGCCGGTGGAGGCTCTTCCACTACTCCCGTCACACCGACCGTCGTCACCGGTCCTTCATTCGTTACCGGCACGGATGCTCCCATGGCCAGCGTCGTCTCATTCGCTGTGCAATTGCAGAGCGTGGACGCGATCGACTCCGAGGGCAACGGCCACCCGCTCATCAGCGGTACGCCTACCGTCGACTTTGCGCGCTTTAACGGACTGCAGACGCTGCTCGATATGAACGATGTTCCCGTGGGCACTTATAACAGCGTGCAGATCACGCTGGGGACGGCGACTCTCGGTTATCTGAATGTGCCTGCCAGCGGTGCGCCCACCATTGTTACCGAAGCCGCGACGCTCACCACCAGCACTGTTACCGTGAATCTCAACAAGCCCCTTGTGATCGCGCAGGCGGGTGCGCCTTCAGGACTTCGCATGGATTTCGATCTGCGCAAGTCCATCCAGGTTGATTCGACGGGCGCCATAACGGGTAATGTGACGCCGACCTTCAACGTCAGCGCTGTGGCCAACACCGATCCGGGCGGCTACATTGATTGCTTCGACGCGGCAGTGGTCAGCGTGAGCAGCGGCGGCCAATCCTTTGTTGTGCAAGGCCCGCATGGTGAAAACTTCACCGTGAACGTCGGCGGACAAACGGAGTGGGAGAACAACGAGAGCATCAGCGACCTGAGCGCCGGCACCATTGTCACCATCTCCGGCACGCTGGACCAGGCCGACCAGACCATCGACGCCGACGACATCGGAATTTTGACGCAGACCGGCTTCTACGCAGGCGGACAAATCACATACGTCACGCCTTCCAGCGGCCCCGCGACAAGCTTTGACCTTTATGTACGCGGACTTCTGCCCACCACCACGGGTCTGACGCTGGGCAATATTGCCACGGTGGACCTGAGCGGCAGTGAGAACTACTTCATCTACTGGTTCCACAACCCGCTCACCCACTTCGTGTTCAATTCCAGCCTGCTGTTGCCAGGTCAGCATGTCTCCGTCGGTGGCCCCGCCAGCGGTGCAACCAGCGCCAGTGACGTTACGGTCAAGCGAGTGGTCCTGCGCCACTGGGGATACAACACCACGGTGGTTGCAAACAGCGTAAACACAGCCGAAGGCACATTCAAGGTCCAGATCAACGGCTTTGCAGGAGTCTTGATTCCGCAGACCGTCACGGTCTACACCGCGCCCGGAACCAAGTGGCGCAATGGCCTCAGCAGCATTGGCGGTCTCGCCAGCGGCGCAAATGTGCGCGTGGTGGGCCTGCTCATCAAAGATCCAATCTCGGGGAACACCTGCCTGCTTGCCCACTACGTCGATACCCTCGACTAACGCAAGCTAAGCCCTCCCCCCAGCGCCGGAGTTGCCCCCAGACAACTCCGGCGTTTTTTTTGCGAAGAGCAGGGCCGCGCAAGCAGACTTAGATTGGTTAATGGAGATGCAACTACCCGCGGATAAACTCCAGCAGGTCCTTATTCACTTCGTCCTTCCGCGTTGAGCATAGTCCGTGCGGGGCTCCGGAGTACACCTTCAGCGTTGATCCCTTCACCAATGCCGCCGACAGCAGAGCCGAGTCGTTGATGGGCACAATCTGATCGTCGTCGCCATGGATGATCAGCGTGGGCACGTCGATCTTCTTCAGGTCCTCAGTAAAATCGGTCTCAGAGAACGCCTTGATGCAGTCGAAGCAGGCTGGATATCCGGCCTGCATTCCCTGCAGCCAGAACGAATCCCGCAACCCCTGCGAAACCTTGGAACCGGGCCGGTTCGCCCCGTAGAACGGTTCGCTCAGATCCTTGAAAAACTGCGAACGGTCAGCTTGAACCCCTGAGCGGATTCCATCGAAAACTGAAATCGGCAATCCTAGCGGGTTGTTTTCCGTCTTCAGCATCAGCGGTGGTACCGCGCCAATCAGGACTGCCTTGGCCACGCGGCTCGACCCATGCCGGCCTATGTAGCGCGCAACCTCGCCGCCTCCGGTGGAATGGCCAACATGCACCGCGTCCTTCAAATCGAGTGCCGAGGTCAATGCAGCGAGATCGTCAGCATAGGTGTCCATATCGTTCCCGCCCCATGATTGGCCGGATCGCCCATGCCCACGCCGGTCATGCGCAATGGTGCGATAGCCGTGCGAGGCGAGAAAGGCCATCTGGTCTTCAAATGCGTCCGCGTTCAGCGGCCACCCGTGGCTAAAGACAACGGGCTGACCACTGCCCCAGTCCTTGTAATAAATCTGCGTTCCGTCCGTAGTTGTAATCTGAGGCATTGAAAGATCTCCTTGACGTGATGGATGCCGGGGGCGGGAGCAAGTTGCGGTTAAAATCCGTGCTGCTTTCCTTGTGCTCACAAATTGCTTTGCGATCCATCAACAGTGTGGTCTTCTAAAAGCACCCGCCTATGCTCAAACGCCTTGAAACCTATTTCGAGTTCACCCGCCTGGGAACCAACTGGCGAACCGAGATTCTCGCCGGCGTCACAACGTTTCTGACCATGGCGTACATTGTCCTGGTCAACCCTTCCATCCTGAAGGATGCGGGCATGCCGCTGGCCGCCGTGACCGCGGCGACTTGCCTTTCTGCAGCCATCGGCTCCATCCTGATGGGCATTGTCGCGCGCTATCCTATCGCTCTGGCGCCGGGCATGGGGCTCAACGCCTACTTCACCTACACCGTCTGCCTCAAAATGCACATCCCGTGGCAGACCGCGCTGGGCGCAGTGTTTCTTTCCGGCTGCATCTTCCTGGCGCTCACGGCGGGCGGCATCCGGCAAATGATTCTGCACGCCATTCCGCACGAGCTTTACGCGGCTGTCGCCAGCGGTATTGGCCTGTTCATCGCGTTCATCGGATTCCGCAACTCCGGCCTCGTGATTGCCGATCCTGCGACGCTCGTCGGCCTCGGCAACATTCGCAACCCTACCACCGGCCTCGCGCTCATCGGCCTCATTCTGATGGTCGGGCTTGAAGTGAAAAAGATTCGCGGCTCCATCCTCATCGGCGTGCTTACCACCACGGCCCTGGCCTGGGCGCTGGCTTTCGCCATTGTCAATGTCGCACCGTCCAATGACTTCTTCTCGTCCACATCCGTTGCCTGGGCACAAGCCATGGTCCACTGGACACCGCCGAGTGGCGGCTTTGCCTCGCTTGGCGCAACGGCGTTCAAACTTGATATCCGCGGCGCGTTCAACAAGGGCCTGCTGGAGATTGTCTTCGTCTTCTTCTTCGTCGATCTGTTCGATAATCTCGGCACGCTGGTGGCCGTAACCAAGCGCGCCGGCCTCATCTCCGCCGACCACTCCATCCCACGCCTCAACCGCATCCTGTTTGCGGACGCGACGGCCACCGTCCTCGGCTCGCTCACCGGCACATCCACCGTCACCAGCTATGTTGAGTCGACCGCGGGCGTGGCTGCTGGCGGTCGCTCCGGCATCACCGCCATCGTCACCGGACTGCTGTTTCTCGGCGCCATTGGTGCGGCGCCGTTCGTCGGCCTTGTGCCCTCCGCGGCCACTGCGCCGGCCCTCATGCTGGTTGGCTCGCTGATGCTGGCCACCATTACCGAAATCCGCTGGACCGACCCGCTGGTCGCCGTGCCAAGCTTCCTTACCCTCATTCTCATCCCGCTCACCTATTCCATCGCCAACGGGCTGGGATTTGGCATTATCTCCTGGGCCGTCCTTCACCTCGCCACCGGCAAATTCTCGCGCAAGGACTGGCTGCTCTACATCCTGGCCGCGCTGTTCCTCGCGCGGTTCATTTACCTCGGGGCCAGCTAGCAATACCCGATGCTTTCCCTCGTTGCCTAATGTCAGGAAATCAAGCTAGGATTGCAGCGCAACAGCAAGGGAGCTTTCATGCACTGGTACTACCTGGCTTCTTACTTCTTCGGCGGGGCATTCCTCGCCAACTCCCTTCCCCATCTGCTCAATGGGATCTCCGGAATGCCCTTCCAGAGCCCCTTCTCCAAACCGCCGGGACAGGGCTTGTCATCGGCCCTCGTCAATGTCCTGTGGGGCTTCTTCAACCTCGTGGTCGCGTGGCTTCTGCTTTGCTGTGTGGGCAGCTTCAGCCTGCTCAACGGCTTTGATATGCTCGTCTGCGGGGGCGGTTTCCTGATCATGTCAGTGATGCTCGCCCGCAGCTTTGCGCGCTTCCACGGCGGGCTGTAGGACAGCGGCAACAATGAAATTCACTCGAATACACCGTGCACTCTTTACTGTCTTCGTCGCGGCTGCGGCGGTATTGTCTGCGTGGGCAGAGGACACGGTGCAGGTCGTCCACACCTACCCGCACGACGCGCAAGCCTTCACACAAGGGCTCATCTATTCCGGCGGCCATCTCTACGAAAGCACCGGTCTCGAAGGACGTTCGTCACTGCGTATGGAAGACCTTCAGTCCGGCCGCATTCTGCAATTCCAGGATGTGCCAAAGTACTTTGCTGAAGGGCTCACCAACTGGGGAAACACGCTTGTCCAGGTAACCTGGCAAGACCACACGGCGCTGGTGTACGACCGATTCAGCTTTAAACTTCTGCGCACGCTGCCCTACACCGGCGAGGGCTGGGGCTTGACCCAGGACGGCAAGAGCATCATCCTCTCAGACGGCACCGCGACGCTCCGCTTTCTCGATCCCATAACCTTCAAGGTGCAGCGCAGCGTTACCGTCAGGGACCATGGCAAACCGATCGATCAACTCAACGAGCTTGAATACGTGCATGGCCAGATCTACGCCAACATCTGGCATACGGACCGCATTGCACGCATATCGCCCACCACCGGCAAGGTCCTCGGATTCATCAACCTCGCCGGCCTGCTTCCTGACGCTGATCGCTCCAACCCGGAAGCCGTCCTTAACGGCATAGCGTATGACCCCGAGCACGACCGCCTCTTCGTTACCGGCAAGCTTTGGCCGAAGATCTTCGAGATCAAAGTGATTCCTGAAGCAGCCAAGCCCGCGACGGCCACGCAGCCCAAACACTAGCTATTCATCCATCAACGCGCGTTGGGGTGATAAGAGACCTCCGTCACATCTACCCATCTCGTCCGCCGCGTATATTCATCCGCAAGGCGACACACGCTATGGACCTATCCAGCTTTTCCAATCTCAACCTGCTGCAAAATGCGGCCATACTCACCATCATTCTGGCCTTCATCGGCTACCTCGCTACTTTTCTCAGCGCCCGCATGCTGGCCCGCCGCAAAGACGAGCTCGACCTGGTAAACAAGCGCCTCAACGAGTTCTATGGCCCGCTCTACGTTGCTTCGCAGGCCGGAAACATCGCCTACCGCTCGCTGCTCAGCAAGCAAGGCAAGACGCAGAGCGACCCTATCACCGACGAGGAGATGAAAGACTGGGTTTTGTGGATGACGACCATCTTCATGCCGCTGAACGACACGCGTGAAAAGATCATCATCGAGAAGGCATACCTCGTCGTCGAGGAGCAAATGCCGCGCTGCCTGCTCGACTTTGTCACCCATGTTGTCGGCTACAAGGCCGTGCTCTCCAAGTGGGCTGAAGGCGACTACGTTGAGCGCCGCTCAACGATCGGTTGGCCCCCGGAATTCGACGACTACGTAGAACGATCCTACAAGGCGCTGAAAGCCGAGCAGACGCGGCTGATCCATAGCCACCTGTGGGGAATCAAGCGGCGTCTGATCGAACGAAAACGGTAAGCCTATCGCTCTTTACGAATGGCAACAGAACATAGTCGCGGCGTTCGATTCCTCATTCGGCTATACTTGCTTCGATTCCACATCAGGACGCTCTATGGTGCGCACTCGTTTCCTCGTTCGCGTGTGTCAAATACTCTTCGCCTCTGTATTGGTTCTGGCGGCATGGAGGCCGGGCGCCGCCCAGCTGACTCCGCCTCAGGATGCCAGCCGGAAGATTTCCGGATTCGCCGTAATCGATCGCGTGATTACCGCGGGCACTGAGCCGGTCTTCCGCGCCGATGGATACGCGCTGCGCGTGAACTCCGGGACCAATGTGCGGTTTTCAGGCGGCCCGACTTCGCTGATTGAGGTTGGCACGAATTTCTGGGTCCGCTATGAAGGCGAGCCCAACGGCTCCGGCGAGATAGTTCTGAGTACCGCCGAGTTCATCAAACGGAAGCTGCACAAACCGAAGAGAGACTCAAAGGTATCGTTGGCGCAGGTGACAACTTTCCCGCAGGGAAGCATGATCGATTTTGACTTGAGCTTTCGCACCGATAGCGAAAACCGTAGGACTGAGGATGCCGGTGGAGATTGCGGCAGCGGCTGGTATCCGGTGCCCGCAGACGCTGCGCTGCAAGATCGTGTGCGGCGGGTAGGTGTGAGCGTTGTGCCGCAATACCAGCGCGATCTTCCCGACGATGACCCGGCGAAGATTCCCTTCCGGTTCTACGCCATAGAAGAGCCCTATATGCGTTTCGAACTGGCGTGCGAAGACGGGTTGATCCTGGTACCTGTGACCGCCGTAGAACGCATGCAGAACGATAGCCAGCTTGCCGCAGTGCTGGCAGATGGGGTGGCTGCGAATCTACAGCGGCAGAACGTGCGAATGCAGATGGAGACGAGGCTGATAGACGCGGCGGAGTCGGCAGCCTGGATGGGCGGCATGTATGCGGGTGCCGCGGGCTTCGCAGGCAAGTCGATTGTGATGTCGCAGATCCAGCGAAAGATGGAACAGCAGCGCGGGCGCATCGCTTTGGCCTTGATGGCGGATGCGGGGTTAGATCCGTCGCAAGCACCCGAAGCATGGCGCATGCTGGCTCCAGGAAAATTGCCGAAGAATCTCGCAAAGCTGAAGTATCCGGCGCGAAGCCAGTATCAATTGGAGATCCTGCGGCTGCAGTTGAAACCCGCAGCGAGCTCTACGAGCACACCGATAACTGATCAAGCTCCATTGGCGCGATAAGCTCTCAGACCTCGGTTCTTCGTCCCTTGGTCGTGGCTCCCGCTGTCTAGATCTCTGCCCGCCTCGCCGTCGCCTATTTGGGCTAACGGAGAATCAGCAAACTCCGAGTCATCCGAACACCTGGAGGATCGGAGGCTCACCCGCCTCAGACTCCTTACGCCATTGCCTGATGCAGGGATACGACATGCGCCACTGCTTTGGTGAGCCGCGCCTGGTATGGGCGGCTCTTCTTGCTTTGCACGGGCGTGTAGATGTGCTCGATGCGCTCCACCACGTACGCGCCCGGGACAAATTCGCCTGCGTCGTCCACGCCGTGGCCGGGTAACAGCACAACATCGCCCGGCTTGGGCAACGTGTGCAGCGTCTCCAGCGGCACAAGGTTCACACAGCCGCCGTCCGGCGAAACGAACTCAAGGCAATTCATGCTGTGCAGCGTGCCTTCGCGCTCGTCTCGCGCCTCCTGCCGCGTCTTGAACGATTGGTAGTAAGTGGCAATGGTCAGGGGCATGGCGACGGTAAACCCGAAGATGCTGGTGAAATGCGCGATGTCATCGGCCGTTAGATACATAACTTCATTCCCTCTGACAGAAAGCTATCAAATTCAGATGTTTCCCGCTCTTCGAATCCCGCAATCACCGCATGAACGCAAAAAGGGCAGCTTCTCATCAGAAAGAAGCCGCCCTTCCAAACTGTGCTGCCACGTGTGATCTGTGAACTGTGAACTGTTTCTAGGCCACCGCTTCAATAGGCGCACGCAGCCCCAGGCTCTTCCACAGCCGCAAAGTTGGCGTTGCCTGATTGATCGTGTAGAAGTGTAGACCCGGTGCTCCATTGCGCAGAAGAGTCTCACAGAGCCGGGTTACCACGTCGAGTCCAAAGTCGAGCAATGCGTCCTTGTCGTATTGCAATTCTTCCAGTCGAAGACGGAGCCACCGCGGAAGATCCGCACCGCAGCCGTTGCAGAAACGCAGCGTGTTGCCGTAGCCGGTGATGGGCATGATCCCCGGTATGATGGGAATCTCAATGCCGGCATTGACGCACCGTTCCTTAAAGTCGAAGTAGGCGTCGGCGTTATAGAAGAGCTGTGTGATTGCCCCGTCCGCGCCTGCCTCCACCTTGCGACAGAAGTTGTCGAAGTCCGCGCCGGGCCCCGAGGCCTGCGGATGCATCTCAGGATAGGCGGCCACCTCGATCTGGAAGTCATCCCCATGCGTCTCGCGAATAAAGCTCACCAGTTCGCTGGCGTAGTGAAACTCGCCCGGCGCCGACGCACTCATGGCCGTTGCAGGCAAATCGCCGCGCAGGGCCACGATGCGCTTCACGCCCGCTTCACGATAACGATTGAGATGCTCGGCGATGTTGGCGCGCGTAGAGCCAACGCAGGTAAGGTGGGGCACAGCCTCAACACCACTATGTTCAACCACGGTCACGAGCGTCTCGTAAGTACCGTCCTGCGCAGACCCGCATGCCCCATGTGTGATGGAAAAATAGTCCGGCCCTGCCGCGGCCAATTCGCTCACTACAGCAGGCAATTTAGCCGCGCCCTCAGGCGTACGCGGCGGAAACAATTCGAAGGAAAAGCTTGGCAGTGATTCCATGCAATACCTCCCGTTCAAAACCCTGGTACGCCAGGTCTCGAGTTTGAGACCTGGCGTACGTTGGCGGGTTGCGCTTCGACTTCAACCCCGCGCGCCTTTCGAGCGCGGGCGAGGCGAAGGCGTCTGCCGCACCGCAGGTGCTTAGTACCGGTAGTTATCCGCCTTGTAAGGCCCTTCCACCGGCACGCCCAGATACTCCGCCTGCTTCGGCGAAAGCGTGGTCAGCTTCACGCCGATCTTCGCAAGATGCAGCCGCGCCACTTCCTCATCCAGGTGCTTCGGCAGCACGTACACGCCGATCTTGTAGCTGTCCTTCTTCGCCCAGAGATCAAGCTGCGCCAGCGTCTGGTTGGCAAAGCTGTTGCTCATCACGAAGCTCGGATGGCCCGTCGCGCAACCCAGGTTCACCAGGCGCCCTTCGGCCAGCATGAAAATCTCATTCCCATCGGGGAAGATGTACTTGTCTACCTGCGGTTTGATGTTGAGCTTGGTCACGCCCGGTTCAGCGTTCAACGGGTCCACCTGGATCTCGTTGTCGAAGTGTCCAATGTTGCAGACAATCGCCTGGTTCTTCATCTTCTTCATGTGGTCCAGCGTGATGATGTCCACGTTCCCAGTGGTGGTCACATAGATATCGCCGCGTCCCAGTGTATCTTCAACGGTGGTAACTTCGTAGCCTTCCATCGCCGCCTGCAGCGCGTTGATCGGATCGATCTCGGTGATAACGCAGCGCGCACCCATGCCGCGCAACGATTGCGCGCAGCCCTTGCCCACATCGCCATAGCCGCAGATCACGGCAACCTTGCCCGCAACCATCACATCTGTCGCGCGCTTGATGCCGTCAGCCAGCGACTCGCGGCAACCATACAGGTTGTCGAACTTGCTCTTGGTCACGGAGTCGTTCACGTTTATGGCCGGCACCAGCAGCTTGCCCTGCTCCAGCATCTTGTAGAGACGATGCACACCCGTGGTCGTCTCTTCGCTAACGCCGCGCCAATCCTTCGCAACCTTGTGCCAGTGTTGCGGATCTTCCGCGTAGACCTTCTTCAGCAGGTCCTTGATGACCTTCTCTTCGTGGCTGCCCGATGGCGAATCAACCCACTTGTCGCCGTCTTCCAGCTCATAGCCTTTGTGGATCAGCAGCGTAACGTCGCCACCATCATCGACCACCAGCTCCGGCCCCTTGCCACCCTTGTGCGCCAGTGCCTGGTACGTGCACCACCAGTACTCCTCAAGGCTCTCGCCCTTCCAGGCAAACACCGGAACGCCGGCAGCTGCGATGGCGGCGGCGGCATGATCCTGCGTCGAAAAAATATTGCAGCTTGCCCAGCGCACTTCCGCGCCGAGGCTCACCAGCGTCTCAATCAGTACCGCCGTCTGAATTGTCATGTGCAGCGATCCCGTCACGCGCACACCGGCCAGCGGCTTGCCCGCCGCGTACTTGTCCCGGATCGACACCAGGCCCGGCATCTCGTGCTCGGCAATGTTGATTTCTTTCCGGCCCCATTCCGCCAGAGACATATCCGCTACCTTGTAAGCCAATTCCGTAATTTCCAGTGCTGAAGCTGCCATATTTCGATTCTCCTTTTTGAATTCCTTCGTAAATCTCACTAATTTCCGCGAAGCGAAAGCTATTCCACCAACTCCGCTAACTTCCGCGCAGCGGAACCAAACTCCGCCAACTTGCTAATCTCCGCGAACCCCGCTAATCCCTCTCACATCGTCGAATCGTGATATGTTGATATGTATCAGAATCCAAGCAGCGGCGTCAACCGGAAACTATGCCCTCGATTGTGAAAATCCTCAAAGTCGTCGCCGAACCCAACCGGCTCCGCATCCTGTTACTTCTTCGTGCTGAAGAGCTTTCCGTCGCCGAATTGCAGGAGATTTTGACCATGGGCCAGAGCACCATCTCCACCCACCTGTCGCAGTTAAAGCACGCAGGCCTGGTGGAAGACCGCCGCACCGGCAAGAGCAGCCTCTACCGGTTGACTGCTTCCGGCGGAGACGGCGTTCTCGACCGGTTACTCGATCAAGCGAAATCGGAGATCCCTGAAGCCCCCGCAGACCGCCTCGCCATGCGCGGCGTCCTCAAAAAGCGCCAGGACAAGATGCGCAGCTTCTTTGATTCCGTCGCAGGCCGACTCGGCAAAGACTACGTTCCCGGCAAATCGTGGAAGAGCATCGCCGAAGCGCTGCTGCGCCTCATGCCGCCCATGGTTATCGCCGACCTCGGCGCGGGCGAGGGCGCGTTCAGCCTGCTGCTGGCTCAGCGCGCGAAGAAAGTGATCGCTGTCGACACGTCCGCCAAGATGATTGAAGTGGCGCGCGAGCAGGCCCTGCGCAATGGTGTCAAGAACCTTGAGTTCCGCCTCGGCGACATGGAAGAGGTTCCCATCAAGGCGGCATCCGTCGACCTGGTCTGGATTTCGCAATCGCTGCACCACGCGCTGCACCCCGGCCGCGCCCTCGCTGAGGCCAATCGCATTCTGCGCCCCGGGGGCCGAATCGTCATCCTCGACCTGGTGAAGCATCGCTTCGAAGAGGCCCGCGAGCTCTACGCCGACGAGTGGCTGGGCTTCAGCGAGACCGACCTCGAGTCCATGCTGGAAGAAGCCGGCTTCCAAGACGTCCAGACTTCAGTCGTCTACAAAGAGCCAGAGACACCCAACTTCCAAACGCTGCTCGCAGTGGCGGACAAGGCGAGCTAACCGCTGCGAGTGCATTAGGTCGGCTTATCCAAGTGTTTAAGCGAGATTTTTCATTGCCCAATCGAAGGGCCGAAGCTCTTCGGGGTGGCTTCGCACGTAGTCCAGCACTCGATGGCGCTTCTGAGTACCGCGGCCTTCATGGTTAACGACGTCGCGCACCAGGTCAGGCATTGATTCTTCTACGCGAGCGATGGTTGAGCGCCACCTTGCTTTTACCGCGGAGAGTGTGAATCCGAGTACTGAAGTTAACTCCTGATCGGTAGCTCCTCTGAGCGCGGCCACAAGGAGTTGCTGATCCGAATCTCGAAGGCGAAGCGCCGGCTCGCGAAACCTGAAAAGAACGTTTCCGAGGGACCCGGGCAGGTCTTGCACGGACTCGCGTGTCATGAGAAAAATATCTCGTCCAGCTTCCGGAAAATTCGCGACGAGCCGAAATTCAATGGAGCGCCGCAGAAAATCCTTGTCCGTCTCGGTGGCTGTCTCCTGGAAGAATCTTCGAATCCGATACCCTGCGTGTACCTCTACAAAGCCTGAGACCATAAGAGTCTGCGTTTCTATCAGGTCCGGTGGGCTGAGTATCTGGTGACGACAGGTGCCGCAGAGGCTCAGCACGTTAACCCCATCTCCGGAGTTTGCTCGCGCAACCTCGTTAGGAGTTGCCAATACCGAGCGGCCCGAATGAATACTCGCAATAACCCGGGAGTTGATATCCGGGCGGGGATTGGCTAACTCTGCATCCGCGAATGCAGATGAAACAAGCACCGAAGCGCCAAAACCCACCATTCTGTGGCTTTGAGGGAGGGAACTCGACTCGAACACACCAGTCTGAAAGAATCGATCTCGAAATAGGTGCTTCCACGCCTCAAGAGCAGCCTCGACTCCCACCAGGGTGTCCCCTCGATACTTTGGTTGGATCGAAAGGGCGGCCTCGATATCGCGCCAAGTGGCAGGGCGCCACGTAATCGGCATTCAGCGAACCTCGCGGAATTCTAGCATAGAAATTCGTTAAGGCTATCTTTTAGATCATTGCAACCGAGCGCGGTTCCTGTGTATGGTCCCGGAATACGACCCGCTCGTTGCCGCATCCCCCCAGCGCCGGACCGGGTGAGTCGTACACCGCCTCGAACATAGAAGCCACTCGCAGACGCGTACCCATCCAGCTCCAGCGGAAATCTCGACAGTTAAGGAAACCGACATGACAATCTCTCCAGAAGTTCTCCGGCAGTCCCATGCGGATTCAAGATTCTCAGGCGGAACGCAGCGGACGAAAAAGATGGTTGCAATTGCCCTGGCTTCTCTTGTTTGTTGCGCGACGATCGGCAATACCGGCTGCACCAATAATTTAAAAAACGACGATTTTAAGTTCGGCCCTTCCGGCGCCCAGGTCACCGCAGCCGCAATCGGGGTCGGCGCCGTGGTGGTCGGCACGGTCGTCCTGATTCACGTTCATCAAAGTCATCACACGGTGAAGGGCTGTGTTTCGAGTGGCCAGAATGGCCTCGAAGTTCAAACTCAAGGCGATTTGAAGACCTACGCGCTGGTGGGAGACACTGCCAACGTCAAGGTCGGCGACCTGATCCGGTTCCATGGGTCGAAGGTAAAGAAAGTGAAAGGCAGCTCCGGCAATCAGACCTTCTCGGTTGAAAGGGTCAGCAGGGACTACGGCCCGTGCAAGCTGAATTCCGGGCCGCCCACCAGCACCAGGTAGATAATGGTTTCGGACCCCGTGGTCAGCAATTCCAGATCGCGATTTGTTGTCACTCTCTACCACGACCTGCTTTCCTTGGTGGTCTACAAGGAGCCGGAGACGCCCAACTTCCAAACACCGCTTGCGGTGGCGGACAAAGCTAGCTGGCGCATCAAGTAAATAGGGCATAGCTTACACTCAAACCACATGCTCAACCGGGGCTATGCCTACACCACAATCATCGGCAGCAAACACCATGGACAAACGCTGCTCTCCCACCTGGCAGGCCTTTATCCCCACTCAACCGCAGAAGTCTGGCAACAAAATCTGAACAACGGCGAAGTCACCCTGAACGGCGTCACCGCCACCGGAAGCGAATCGGTCACTTCAGGCCAAACCCTTGTCTGGAACCGTCCGCCGTGGATTGAACCCGACGTCCCTCGGCACTTCGAAGTCCTGTTTGATGACCCTCATCTGTTGGCCGTCAATAAACCCAGCGGGCTGCCCACCCTGCCCGGCGGCGGCTTTATGGAAAACACCCTCCTGCGCCTGGTCCAAAGGCAAACCACTCAAAAGCAAACCCCCAACGCAAACCCTGTCCACCGGTTGGGCCGAGGCACAAGCGGCATCGTCCTCTTCGCCAAGACACCGCAGGCAGCCGCTAATCTATTCGCAAACTGGAACACACCCAAAGTTCAAAAAATCTACCGGGCGCTGGCTCAAAACATTGCCGAGCACGACGCCTACGAAATCCTCACACCCATCGGCCTGGTACCGCACCCGCGCCTCGGTCAAGTGTGGGCCGCCAAGCCAGGTGGCAAGCCGTCGAAGTCATTGGCGAAGGTGATCTCACGCAGTGCAAGCAATACAACAGGCGCCATAACAGGCACCACAACATTTGAAGTAAGCCTCTATTCGGGCCGCCCTCATCAAATCAGAATCCATCTCGCGTCCATCGGCCATCCCCTGTTAGGCGATCCTCTGTACGGCACAGGCGGGCAACCTCTTGAAAATCTCCCCGGCCTCCCCGGCGACGGAGGATATTTGCTACACGCCCAATTTCTGAAATTCCACCACCCCATCACCGGAGAACAGATCGAGCTTGAGGCAGCTTTGCCGGCTGGATTCTCCCCGGTCCCAAATTGCGATGGATCGCCACCCCATGGACTAAGACCTTTCCATGGAGACCCGGGACCGGGGGCACCCTCAACTTGATCATGCGCCGCATCTCGCGCATGATCGTCAACACTCCAACTTCTTATCTCGCCTGCACCAGCTCTGCAACAACCACGGCAATCTTGTCGAGAATCTGGTTCCAGCCCTCCATCTGCCCGCTATTCTTTGCGCTCTCCATAGGTTCATTTCCAATGAAGGTGAGTTTCGTCTGGCCGTTTCCAATATCCTCAAAGAGAGTCACATCGTACGCACCCTCGATTGCCTCATGTTCTATTCCTAATTGCGCAGGGTCAATCTTGTTTCCCTCCGGGTCGGCGAAGTACATCAGGGAAACAATCTTCTCGGGCGGAACAATCTCGCGGTACTCCACAGCATTCCAGAACTCCTGCCCATCCGGCGCTCGCATGCAGCACAGAAGTTTTCCTCCGACGCGAACTTCCCCCTTGCAAACAGGCGAAGTAAAGCCCTTCGGTCCCCACCACTGCATGATGTACTTTGGGTCTGTCCACGCCTTCCAAACCAACTCGCGTGGGGCATCAAAAACTCTTGTCACAACCATCCGCTCTGTCTCGTTAACCGTGTTGCTTGTCATCTCTGACCTCCTCTTTTTTCATTTGATTCACCACCACTTCCAGCTTGTCGAAACTCTCTTCCCAGAATCGGCGATAGCTGATCGCCCAGTCACTGACTGTCTTTATCGCCTCTGGCCTAAGCGTGCACACACTCTCTCGTCCACGCTTTGTCTTGATCACAATCCGCGCCCGCACCAGGTAGGCAATATGTTTTGAAATCATCTGCTGCGAGAGTGCAAACGGTTCCGTCAGCCCATGCACAGAGGCGGGCCCGCGGGATAGCCGTTCGATCATCGCCCTGCGGGTGGGATCAGACAAAGCAGCAAATGTTGTACCCAACCTATCCACAACCATATGGTAGTGGATTATCTATCGATGTCAAGTATGAATTTTGATCGGGTCTAACGCGATTGAGGCCAGGCCGATCTCCGCAAAGTACTCTGCCCAGTTTGAGCAAAAGGCAAGAGGGTGGCCCCGATCTCGCGCGAGATCACATCAAGTTGAGGGTGCCCCCGGTCCCTCGCTTTTGGGGACCGGGGGAGGCGGCCCGGTCAGCCTTTCAGCAGTTGCTGAGTATCCGTGATGCTGATAAGCGGAGCGTATCCGATCAGGATGTTCTTGGCGGCCACCTGATTTTCGTCGGACGAGCCGGCGCAGGCATCCAACGCGACCGTCACAAATGCCCCGGCTTCGGCGGCAGACATGGCTGTAGAGAGAACGCAGCAATCGGTGGAGACGCCGGTTAGCACCAGGTGCGGGTGTACGCCTGTTTTGGCGCGCAAACCATGCGCTTCATTGCCCCACTTACTGAATGTGCTCATGGTGACTACGTTGTCGCCGCTGACCAAATTCGCGATGGGAGGAACCAAATCGTAAAGTGGATCAGAGCCAGGCACATTAGCGAACGGAAACTGCCGGTAATACGGCACCCAGGAGCCTTCCGTGCCGGGTCCCCTCACAAACCGCGTGATCAGCGTGCGGTCGCCAAACATGGCCGCAAGATCGAGAATTGGCTGAATCACTTCGTCGAATTTCGGACAGCCCCACCATTTTGGATATTGCGAAAAGATGGTCTGCATGTCGATGATCACCAACCAGGGATTGTCTGCGTTCGAGATATCCGTCATCAGTAGTCCTCCTTCGCTGTCGGCCGTATCGGATTTGCACCCGAAATGCCGGTCAGATTAAAACCTGCGGCTGTCTCACTTGGCGCGTGGCCCCGATTTCGCACGAAATCCTAGCAGTTGAGGATGCCTTCAAAACGGAGCCGAGGTTGGGGCAACCCGCCTGCGGTGGTTATAGGGGTAGATGGTAGACGTCGACAGCGGTTTTGACCCCGCTGACGTAGATATTCGTGTTGGTGACAATGGCTGTGCCGGGGGAAATGGTTCCGGCGGGGACGATGGAGACGGCTCCGAACTGGACGGTGCTTATCATGAAGGTGGCCAGGTTGTTGGTGGAGTTCGGGTCGGCGATGAGATCGGTGAGCTGGGCAAAGCCAAGTTGCTCGTTGCGGGTGATGGCATTTGCGGTGTCGGCCATGGATCCTGAGCCAGCGACGGGGATTTGTCCGAGCATTGGATTGATTCCTTAATTCAATTTGAGTGCGGTGATGGCGTCGTTTAGGGTTTTGAGCTTGGCATCGTCGATGATGGCTGCGGCCATGACTTGCTGCAATTGGGTGAGCAGCTGGGCGGCGGTGGCGAAGGCGTCTGGTGTTGTGCCGCATACGGTGAGCAAGGCACGCAGTGAGACGACAGCCGGGCCGGAAACAGTCGTATCGGTGCTGCCGGCGGCCGTGGAGAGCTTCTGGTAGACGGTGCGGCTGTCCACGAATTGCGGGATCTGCGCCGCTCCTCGGTAATGCATTGCTTCAACATATGCCTGGACCCCCACGTCACCACTAAACTCTGCTGGAGGATAGAAAACATAAGGTCTGTTCCAAAGAATCAGGAAGAAAACTCCACAAACAATTGCCGGGAAAACGATGACGAAGACTGTTAGAGCCACCCGAATTCCGCCGCTCGTTTGAGTAACTGCGATACCCAATATAGTTTCCGAAAAAGAAAGAAAGATAGCGATGATCCACAATGGGCTCAGACCGCGCCGGGGAATATCTTGAAAAGGCATGGTAAGACAAGAATACGCCGCAATTCGTCCATTTCATCAAGAAAGCGGCTCACTCCTTCGTTACGTCCCGTTCATTGGAGTTCCCCATTCTGAATACACTCCTAGAAAATTCAAGTCGACAGTGTTCTCATCGAGCCTGAGTAGGAAACGAACAGTCGGCTTTTGGAATCTGAATCGCGGCTTCGCCGCGTTGATTGATTTTTCAAAAAAGACGGATGGGGCTTGGCACTACTAAAACAGCTTGGTGAAAAAGTACATTGGGTGCATCGGAGAAAAGGCCCGGGGCTAAAGCCCGCGCCGTTTTTGGGGCTTTATGCGGGGGGGTGCCCCCGCCTCCTTCCGAAACAAAGACGCGTCGAGTTCTTCACTAGGCTCTAAAAATCGTGCCCGACACAAGGCTTGTTGGGATGGGACGTGCTATCCCATGTCTCAAAAGCCAGACATGGGGCACCGGCTGCTTATAGGGGTCGATGGTAGACGTCAACAGCGGTTTTGACGCCGCTGACATAGATAGTCGCGTTGGTGGTCATGGCTGTGCCCGGGGAGCTGGTTCCGGTGGGGACGATGGCCGCACCTCCGATAGGTGTTGTACGTGCGTCAAAGGTTGCGAGGTTGTTGGTTGATGCGTTGTCTGCTACCAAGCCGGTCAGCTGAACCTTGCTCCACTGTTCGTGTTGGGTGATGGTAGCCGAGAGCGTAGCCAAGTCTAGGTTGCCGGCAATTGGAATGGTACCCGTCATACTGAAGTCTCCTTAGAGTAACTTCTCTGCGGTAAAGGCCTTTATGATTTCGTTGGCCTTGTCCTGATTTCCTGTGATAGTCGGGTCGGCTGCTGCTCTTGCCTGAGTGAGTTGGTCAATGAGTTCCTGTGCTTTTCCACTTGTCGCAGGAGTGATTCCTATGGCCTTAAGGATGTTTTGAAGCGATTTGATGGCAGGGGCAGAGACCGTTGTGTTGTCACTGAGTGCTTCGCCCGAGAGTTTCTCGAACGCGCGACTCACGTCGATGCCCTGCTTGGCCTGGGCGCCAGTGGCCGGGGTGAGGGCATGAACAGCTTTGCTGAGGGTTGTGGCGGCCTCGCTGGCGTTTTTTCCGGTGGCGGTGGCGATGGAGACCAAAGCAGAGGGGACGGTGCCGGCGTAGTAGTACTGGGTAACGTCGATCCAGGCGGCGTCGAGGGAGTAGGCTGCGATGTTGGCTTTGGTGGTCGGGTCCGTGGTCGGAATGACGTCCTGATTGGCGAGGCGGGAGACGATCTGGGCTTCGAGGTTTTTGCGGTCGGCGCGCATTTGAGAGATGAGCGACTCGGTGGTCTTCTCACGAAAAAAGTTCTTGTCGATGGAGAGTTGAGTGCCCTGCAGTCCAGACAGCGATGCGGCCAGGATGTCTTTCACGTCGCTGGCGCCGACTACGGTAGTAGCAGCGGTGATGCCCAGTTGGGCGGTGTCGGCGAGGACGCTTTCCGTGGCGCGGCTGGTTGTGAGTCGAACCTCAAAGCGGCCGTAAGTTGACTCTATGTCGGCGAGGGTGCGATAGACGATCTGGTCGCGGAGGATGCGGGCCTGCGTGTAGTCCTTGGCACTGATCGCGATGCGATAGGAATTCACGTCGCCCCTGTAATCGCTGGCCGGGTAAGAGGTGAGGGCGGGAGCGAGTATCTTCGGCGGAGTGGGCGCCATGCTGTTGAAGCAGCCGGTGAGGGTAGGCACGAACACAAGAAAGATAAGAAAGCGCAAGGGGGACGACATGGTCTGAAGACCTCAATTGCAGAAAGGTGGGAAGCCAAATTGGCTTCCATGGTGACATTGAGTGTGTGGCGCTGTCAAGGATTGAAGGAGAAACTTTCTCGTCGGGAAAGCCGATCAGATCTACAAGTTAGCGTCACAGAATGCTCTCTAAGCCGGACACCATTGAGAGGCGTAAGGCATCCATCTTTGCGTAAGGTGAATCATCTTCCCGCAAGCAGAGCTTCCCTCATGAGCACAAAAGACTACGGGCTGCTACGCCTCATCGCCGTCTTCAAGCTGATCAAAACCTTGACTCTCATCGTGGTCGGCGTTGCCGCCTTGCACTTGGCTCACGACCCCGACGCCTCCGATACATTGGCGCAAATGGCCGCACGAATCGGCTTCAATCCGGGAGGTCGTTATCTCGATCAGGCACTCGCCAAAATTGCGAATCTTCCTCCAAGGGACTTCAAGGATCTCGGCATCGGTAGCTTCGTCTACGCGGCCCTGTTTTTAACAGAAGGTGTGGGACTGTGGCTCGCGAAATCCTGGGCCGAATGGTTCACCGCGTTCATCACTGGCTCCCTGATTCCGTTGGAGATTTTTGAGATTTATCGCCATCACACGATCCTCAAGGTCCTCGTGCTTCTGCTCAATGTTGCCATCGTTGTGTATCTCGTCATGCGTATTCGCAAGGAACGTTCCGGTGGTAAATAAGCGCTCGGATGTGCCATCGCGCATGCGCTCCTGAATCGCAAATTCCCCGCCCGGTTTAAACTAAAGGCTGCCCGGACGCGAATGTCGGTCACCACCCATATGCCAGCCGAAATCATCCTTCAGCCCAACCCCAACGCCGCCGACCTCGCCGAAAAGCGTGAGCGCCTTTCCGCCGTCCGCATCGCGCTTGCCGAGCGCGAAGCCGACATCGCGCAGCTTCGCTCGCAGTTGAAGGTATTCGAAGTCCGCTATCTCCAGCGCGTCGGCGTTCTCTATGCCGAGCTCGACGAACTAGCCGCCCGCATCACCGAGCTTGAAGTCAATCTCTACGACTCCGACTCCGCGCGCCGCCGTGCGCAGGAAGCCCGTCAGCGTGCGCAGGAAACCCACGAAGCCGCATTTGGCTCGGAGCAAGAGCCCGTTGAGTTTGACCCCTCGCCGAGCCTCAAGACCCTGTTTCGCGAGGTCGCAAAGCGCATTCACCCTGACTTTGCCAGTGACGAGGCAGAACAAAAGCACTTCACTTTGCTCATGGCGCGCGCCAACCATGCCTACAGTTGCGGAGACGCCGAAACTTTGCAGCGTCTGCTTGACGACCAACTGGAGGTCAACGCGGCAATGGCCGGTGGGGGGGCCGATGAGGGAGACGGCGTCACCCTGCTTCGCCTCGTCCGCCAGATTCAACACGCTGAGCGAGACATTGCCGCCCTCGATCGCGAACACCAAACGCTGCTCGCAAGCGAGATCGGCCAACTCTACACCGGCGCCGAAGCCGCTTCCCACGAAGACCGCGATCTGCTCGCCGAACTAGCAGCCGGCCTGCGCGAGCGCATCGCCGATGCTCAGTACCGCTTGGAGTTTGTCACCCGCCAGGTCGGTGCCCTTGGAAGATAAAGCTCAATCCGGGCTGCAGCATATTCCTTCCGGCGGCGCTTTGGCGCTCCACTCGGTCCGCTCCAGTATCTTTGCCCGTGGCCGGCGCGACGCCGCAAATTCGTCTTCAAACGCTGACTACCAGAGCGCCGTGGCCGCATACAACGCCGGCCGATTCACAGAGGCGGCTGCGAGCTTCAGCCAGGCCGCCCACCAGAGTCACGCTGAATCGCAGTACATCCTCAGCACCATGTATGACGCAGGCAAGGGCGTGCCGCAAGACGACGCGCAGGCCGCACGCTGGGAGCGTACGGCGGCAGAGTTGGGGCACGTGTATGCCCTGGCCAATTTGAGCTTCAGGTGTTCGAGCGCTGGCGACTTCGCCGGCGCGTTTGAATGGTGCCAGCGCGCCGCCGATGGGGATCTGGCCTGGGCACAGTACAACCTCGGCCTCATGTATCAAAAAGGAGAAGGAGTCGCCCCCAGCGAAGCCGAAGCTGCGCACTGGTATCGGCTGGCGGCATCGCAGGGCTTTGCTGACGCTCAGCAACGGCTCGCGGACCTTTACTACCTTGGCCAGGGCGTACCGCGCAGCTATACCCAGGCCGCGCAGTGGTATCGCCGCGCTGCAGAGCAAGGCAGCGCCAGAGCTCAATTCCAGCTTGGTCACCTCTACGATGTGGGCCTCGGGATCGAGCACGACTACACGCAGTATCGATACTGGACCCGCAAGGCCGCGGAGCAAGGACACGAAGATGCCGTCCGCGAAGTCAACCGCCGCGATTACCGTGACCCATAAGCCAAACCCCTCACGCTTGCTGAGCGAGACTTTCCGTTACGCGTGTTCAGCAAAAAATCGCATCTCGGGAATTAAGCAAACGTTAGAAGAGCGCCTTTTCCCAAGCGCACGACTGCCGGATTTCTGATTCCGTATCAGGAGCGCCGCTCCATTCAATTGGTCCAGTCCTAATTTGACCAGGAGATCGTGAGCCAGTTTTGGAAACTCGGGGTGATGGTCAAAGTGTTTGCTGGCGGCTTGTACAGTTTGCACTACGTGGTCAGTTGAAAAGCTTCCACGATGGGCTCCGGCAACACCGACCAACAACCCTCTCATCAGGGAGAACTGCGCAATCAGCGTTGTAAACTCTCGTGTCGCGGAGTGAACAGCATCGTGATTCCTGTCATCGGGGCCGAAAGGGAACCGGCAGCGCAGAATGGTATTGATCAGGTAGTTCTCCAGAATGTGTGGATGCCGGTCGAAAAACGGCGCGAAGAACCGATCGTGGGCTGTCTTGTATCCAGCGGTCAGGGACTCCAGGGTGGTGGCGGTCGGACCATATCCGATACCCGTTTTGAAAGCATTGATGCACTCAACAAAGCGGCCTGTGATGATTGATCTTTTGCCCATCAGCCCGGCAAGCCGCAACACCGCATCCAGCTGTGCAGACGGGTCCACGGATAGGGATTCCATCTCGAGGCGCAACGTACCGTCCGCGACCGTGCGGTCGAAATCATCCAAACATTTTGAGACTTCGTCCTCCGGCCAATCGGCAGGGAGCGCGTCGAGCTTCTGGCAAAGTACTCCAAGGTGCAGGAGCCGTTGCCAAAGCGGAAAGGCGCGATTCCTGACGATATTGAAGACCACAGACCGTATTGCCCAGAGGGCAGAAGAATTTGGGAGGTCCTCAGAGTACGTTTCACCGCTTGTGGGTGGGTGCGGTTCCGCCTGCTTCCACGTTAAGGGGTTCAGCAGTACAATTCGCGCTGCCTCGGGACAAGAGAGCGCCAGGGCATTTTGTTCAGCTCCTCTGACCGACCGAAGCATACGAGGATAGGTTGCGCACATGGTGGGAAGAAAGCCTGGTCCACATTGCGAGTGAATCTGGCAAAGCCCATCAGCCGTCATAATTGGGCAAACATTCGACTCATTCATCCGAATCTTGGCGAAGACGTCCGGACCAAAGCCATCTGAGCTCACTGCGGACTTCGGTGCAAGGAGGATGCTCGCATCAATCAGCGTGCGTAGCGAGCCGTCTGGCAAGGTCTGGTACTTTTCGTAGGCGCTTCGGCTGATCGGGACACTCCAGCTGTGGCAGCAGTTGTCTTCACATGCCGAGCCGATGCAAACGAAATCCTCTGTGTATTTGGGAGCGACAAGCCCGGTTCTAGACAATCAGCTCTCCTCCGGGCGTCCGGTGCACACAGCCCGTTTGATTAATTAGAAAAAGACACTCCTCCTTCCGGATGCACGTATCGGGCCATTCTAATATTAGAAGTGCTCATAATTAGACCGCGTCGAGAGCGACGGTCCACCATCTAAGCCCAGTGATTCTGGTTCGTAACGCTGGTTCGCTGGAAGGTTCACCGGTCTCGCCCCAGAGAGGCAAGACGACAGATGCCTGGCTCAGCCCGGTACGCGCGGTCCAATATTTGCTCGCGAACAGGCGCCAGGGACTATTCCAGTAGCATCATCACGGCCGGCTCCGCAAGGTCAGGCGGCTCCGCAGTGGCCAACAAACCCAGAATTTCGTACTGCAGGTTCGTTTCGGTTTCGCCCAGGCCAAGGCGCGTGACGGAGTTCGTCGTAGGCGACCGATCACAACTTTTCGCGGCGAAGCTTGCGGAAATTGTTTCCAGCACTTTTAGCAACTTGAACAATTTCCCTCCATGATTCTCCCTCCACGGGTGCTTCAAACCATTGCTGAACGGAGCAAAGCAACCTGCGACGACTGCAGTCTGCAGATCCCCTGATCGCGGTGACTCGACACGGCTTCGCCGAAGCAGTCAATTCCTCAATTCCTGTTATCGGCATTCATGAATTGAAATTCCATCGGAGCAGGCTGTTACGAAACTGTTCGGCGAGCCTGAGTATGAAAGGCATCGAAGCGCCTTCAGCCCGCGTCAGCGGGCGGCATACGGTAGCCCCATTCGCGAGACTGGGGTTGGGCTCGTGGTTGATGCCTCAGTCCCAGGCATGGACTTCCCCGCGCAGTGGAACGAGGTTCGGGATTCTGCGTTGCCCCGGACACAATCGGCAGAGCAGGCTCACTTCAATAGCAAGCAAGATATCTTCTAATCCGGCATTTCGAGCGATTCAGCAAAACGCCTATCGGGTGATACACCAACTCGTCCGATCGCGAACCCGCAAGGCCGCGGAGCAAGGACACGAAGATGCCGTCCGCGAAGTCAACCGCCGCGACTACCGCGACCCATAAGCCAAACCCCTCACGCTTGATCGCCGTCCGACAGCGGCTTCGCTCCCGTTTGCCTATTGGGGCTCCCACGACTGTGCAAGATCGTCGGCACCACTCGCATTTTTGACTGATCTGCCAATAACTCTCTCAACCGTTCAAGAAACGTACCTGAATCATTTTTCGGCGTCGAATCGGCAAACCAGCCCGAGTCGTGCGAGGAGTTCCCGATAAACGCCACAGGTGTTTGTGAACCGAGTGTGCGAATCATGGAGGTCAGTCTTTCCCTTTTCTCGACTGAAATGCAATCGCCCACTACGACCAAATCAAAATCCCCGTCATTGAAGAGACGGATCGCCTCCGCTATGGATTCGGCCGATACCACGAAGCACCCAGCGGATCTCCAAGTTCTGTTTTCAGTTGCGAGCAGCCAGGAATCCAGTCCGACAGCAAGCACGACAGTGACGGCCATACATGCCTCCTGACCCGGAACATGTGCCGCAATGCCAGAAAAATATCTGCGGCAACACTCCAGGAAGGCCACGATCATACAAACATCGC
>Ga0302319_10000596_pt1 | contig 81655 bp, 90 predicted proteins | sample Bog_T0_2_FD_203319 | JGI IMG/M metagenome (GOLD analysis project Ga0302319, IMG submission 203319) | Peat permafrost microbial communities from Stordalen Mire near Abisko, Sweden - Bog_T0_2 | ecosystem: Environmental > Terrestrial > Soil > Wetlands > Peat | place: Sweden: Abisko, Stordalen Mire...
CGGCGTGGGCTCAAATGCAATTGACGGGGATCAACGTTCCGATCCGCATCGGACGGGCCGTGGTGTTGCCGGGGGACTTGGTGCTGGCCAAGCACGATGGCGTTATTTTCATTCCAGCGGTGATGGCCGCGGCAGCCATCGGCAAGGCCGAGTTCACCAATCTGCAAGATGCTTTTAACTTCGAATTGAATAGCCAGGGCAAGAACGGCGCCGAATTCGAAGGCGGTTGGACGGAACAAAAATACGCAGCTTTCGAAAAGTGGGTGAGCGCTCATCCCGAGAAACTGAAAATGACGAAGGCGGAGTTCGATGCGCTGCTGACTCAGGCGCGTACGCCACGCGCGCCCGGCGCCCGCGGCCGCGGTGGCCAGTGAAGAGTATTCTCCGGCTCCAAACATTCCATTCACTCATACGGAAGCCGGGATAGAGTTCCAGGGTGAAGGCGGGCGAATGGAGATGAATTCGCCCGCGAAACCACTGTGTCGTGCCCGCCATGCCGCCATCCCGCACCCGAATCCATGGGCACGGGGTTGCGGTACAATAACGGTGCAAGTCCCATTGCATGTGCGCCCGTAGCTCAGATGGATAGAGCGTTTGCCTCCGGAGCAAAAGGTCGGTGGTTCGAATCCACTCGGGCGTACCACATAACTCCTAGAAAATACAAAAGATACGCGACGAGGCCAAAAGCGGCCGGGCCGAAATTTGTATCCACTTGTATCCAATTCAAAAAAAGTTTTGAAACCGGCGGTATCCGGGGCGATATGGACGCCGAAGAAAAACGGCACTTCCGGACGTTCGCCCGGGGCCTACGCGCCGCGCTGGCGGCGCACCGCATACGGGTAAGTCTTCGAACCGCAATCGAGCGCTATACCCCGGCGGAGGTCGACGAAAGCTGGTACCGGTTGGCCGAATCACTCGATCGGGTGGCGATTGCCCAACTGGAGGAGCTTTACCGCGTTGAGGTCGGACCGCCCGGAAAAAGGGTTCAGTAAAACCATCCGGCGCAACCGACCGCGCCAACATCACATGGCGGCAGGACGTCGGCGGGAGCGCCATCGAGGCCAGCAAGATCGCCAGCACTCCAAGGTGGACACGTCTATTGGACTACACGATTATCGGCGACAAACGCCATGAGATACTGACACGCCGCATCCAGGAGATGCGCGCCAAGGCGGCTAAGAAATCCCTCAAAGTAGTGGAAATCAAGAAACCGGCGGTGGCGTAAGCCGCCGATTTCCCCCAGTGGTTCGCAAGTCCTCTGTGGAAGAACGCGCGCCCGTTGCGCCGGACCCCGCCTGGTAGGACGAGCCGTCTCGGCTCGCAAGGGCGCAACGTGCGCAGATGTGCGCAAACGGTGGCGCAGCCAACGCGAATGCTAGCCCCGAGAACCGCTACATGAACGGCTTAGCCCCTGGCGGACCGAACTGAAAATGGAGGGGCGACAGTCGGCATCGTGGAGGCATCGCTTGGCAAGGCCGGCATTCAAGTCGGTGACCTCAATGATCTGGGGACGTCCATTAACTCGCGATCTTCCAGGATCCTTTCTCTTTTATCATGTCCGTCTTATCATTGGACTTAACACTACCGTCTTTGTAGTAGATATTGCAGATCACGGTCGCTCCCTCGCCTCGTATCTCCTCTTTGAGAACTTCGATGCGCTGTATGGTTCCGTTCTTTGTGTACGTATCCCACATTCCTTTCGTCCCGCCCGCCAGAGCCCCTAATTGACCTTGGACAACCTGTTTCACTTCTGACGAGAGGTATTCGTTTGCGTCTGAATACTTCCCGTCGTTGGCGGTCATGAGGGCAGTGGTGAACGTCTTTGCAGGACCGCTGCTGAATGGACCGATACTGTTACAGGAAACTGTCGCTAAAGCGCCAAGCACGACACACACTAGAATTTTCATTTCAATCCAAACCTCCGTTTGCTCTCTAGAATTTCTGCACCCTGGAAAACACGCAGCATGGCACGGGTTTTCCATGACATCTCTGGAAGACCGGTTGAGCATCGGTATTCAGTTCGAGTTACACGCGTTCGGCATCCACAGTTCGATGGAGTGATTCGCGAACCATTTGGGCGCTTCCGCAGGCTGCAACTTTCGCTGCCGTAGCATCGAAATCGTATCGTTTGCGGCCTTGATGGAGTTGCGCTGGAACTCGCCACGACATTTGACAGCCGGACTCGGATCAAGTGGGATGGCCTCTTGCCAGAGAGCAATCGCTTTCTCAAAATCGCCATTTTGCGCCGCGACATTTCCGCGAGAGTTGAAATCGTTGTATGCCCCTACCTGAGCCTTTTGGGGTGTGGCAGGTACGCTGGTCGATGGAGTCACGGTCGGCGACGCTGGAGGATTGGGCTGTTCAGCATGCGCGGGACTGGCGGATCGTCCCGGAAACGGGTCTATCACGAAGGCGCCGGCGGTGGTGACATATGCTTCCTTGCCGCCAACAGTCACCAGCGCAAGGCCGTTTTGAAACATGCTGGCACTATCGAACTTCGGGCTGACCACCATCCTGCCTGTTCGGTCGATGAACCCCCAGCCGTCTTCGGTCTTCACCGCCGCCAACCCGTCGCTGAAGTGGCCGGCGGCCAGGAACTTGGCGTCGCATACCACACTGCCTTTCGTATCGATAAAGCCCATCTTGCCGGTGCTCGTGAAAACGGCACGTCCTTCGAAGAACTCATCGCCGAAATCGTACTGCGGGTTGACGACGAACTTGCCTTTCGAATCGATGTAACCCGTTCTCCCTCCGACAACCACTGGAGCAAGTCCGTCGGAGAAGTTACCCGCTCGTTCGAACTGAGGATCGATGGTCCACTTACCAGTTGCGTCGATGAATCCCCATTTCCCACCAGAAGCAGCGGGTGCAAGTCCCGCCGTGAATCCGAACGGCATGAGACTCTCGGCCTTGCCAGCAAGCTCCAACTTCCCGGAGCGGTTCACAAAGGCCATCACGCCGTCTGCGGTGCGGACGGGTGCCAAGTCTCCAGAAAACTGTCCCGCCCAGGAGAAATCCGGGCTGCTAATGTACTTCCCGTCCTTATCAATGAAGCCGAATCGGTTCCCCAGCCTGACGCCCGCCCTCCCGTAGCGGAACGGACCCGCGTCGTCGAACTGGGGAGTGATCGCCACCACGCCTTTCGTATTGATGTAGCCGGACTTGGTCCCAACCTTCACATTTGCCAATCCTTCAGAGAACTCACCCGCCAAGTCGAACTGCGGCGCGATGACCGTTTTTCCATTGCGGTCCATGAAGCCAAACTTACCATCGACATTGATTCGGTACAGACCGCCGTTGTCGGGCTTGAATCGTTCCGCAGGCCGGTTCATCCACCAGTACCCTGCCGCCACGACGACCACAACCGCGACACCAATCGCAATGTGAGCGCGGGAAAGCGGGCGCGCAGGCATTCTCTCGACCGCTGCCGCAACCGGCGCCGCGGCCGGTGGCACAGCCGCATTGGGAACGGCGCTAACAGCCGCATTTCCAAGAGCCGCCCTGCAATTGCCGCAAAACCTGGCGTCCGCGGCGTTCTCAAATCCGCATTTGCACTGCATAGATCGTCACCTTTCCGTCCTCGACTACCAAAGAGCCGCCACAATGATCTTCGTAATCCACGCGCTCAACAGCAAAATGATAGGAACCGCCGGAGCCGCTCCGGCTTCAGAAATGCACCCGATGCGCGAACACCCCGCATATAGGATGAGAATCGAATACGTCAGAGCGAATAAGAAAAGGATCGCAATGACTTCGAAGTTCGCCACGCCGAGGAGAGCGGACAGCAGCACGAAGACCCCCGTCGGAAGCAGAACCGCGCCGGCGGTATACACGTCGCCGGCAAAGCGTCCTTTGCCGTGGAAGACGGCGCGGGCCAGGGCGCAGGCTCCGATCAGGCTGGCGAATGGAACCAGCCCCAGAAAAAGCACCTTGAACAACTGGGCGGCGGTCAGTTCGCCCATCAGTTGGCCGACCGGGAACATGCCGCCAAGCACAGCCTCCGTTCTCGATTTGAAGATCAGCGCGCCCAGCAGAATCGCAACCTCATACACGATTGCGAAGACGACACCGACTTGTATGGCACGCCGGTCATCGAACAAAGCGAACGATTCCGGCAGTCCGCCGACCGGACTCTTGGCGAACAACTTGACGCCTTGCCAGGCATCAAGCGACCGAGCCTTAACTTCGCTCTTGAGTTGTTGGGAAAGTGGCGTTGCCGCACCCGCGGCTCCACCGTCTATATCCGCGCCGCACCCGTCGCAGAACTTCAGGGTGTCCGCTAGGACCCTGCCGCATGACTTACAGAACATGTTGGCCTCCTTTTAGGAAATTCGGTTCAGTACTCTGCCCCCACCATCGTCTTCAAGACAGTCGGCCCGTAGCTATCAACACTTGTCTGAATAGCACGCCCGTCAGCAAAAGCTGCCCAATGTCGAGCCAGGGCAGCCATGCTGACTCCTTCGCGAAATATAGGATGCGGAACAGTAGCTGCAAAAATATGAAGCTCACAAGCAAACTACCCGCCGGATGCCAAGCGTGGGAGAGCGCGAACTCTCCCCTGTAAAAAGCAAGAACGCTGCGCGTCAAGCCGCAGCCCGCACATAACTTCCCTGTGTGTTGAAGAACGGCACAGGTCGGAAAGGGGAACGCCCTCGCGCCACCTGTCGAAGTCCCATACATATTTGCCAATAGAGGCGCGACCGCAAGCGCCAAGAACAGACATGCGAACGCGCAATTCGCGTGGCGGTATTCCTTGCTAATATCCGGGAGCAACATAGGGTGCAACGCTCAACGGCCCTGCATCTGCTGCCGTGCCTTCTCGCCGGCCGAAATGATACTGATGTATTGCCAGCCGGAAATGACAACTCCGATCAAACTGATCGTGAGCGCAACAATCGCAAATGTCCGCTTAGCCTTTTGCGCATAAGCGATGGCCAAGGCGATTCCCGACGCTATCGCGGCGGGAATGCCAACAAAGAATGCGAGGCTCCCTAAGCAGGGGATAAACGATCCGAGCATCCCAATCAGACCGAATACGAGGCCGATTACCGAAAGCGCGGTAACGGCCCCAGAGTCCTTCAGTTCTTCAGTTCTTCAGCCACGAGCGACTCCTCTTTTCAAAGATGAAAGCTACTTTGCACTGACGACTGCCTGAAGTACGGCCGCGCTGACGCCGCTTTGCTTCAACTGGATGAGAGCATCAGTCGAAGTGTCAAACTGACATTTGGAACTGCTGATCTTCGCGATGATCAATGCGTCATCCAGACCAGCTTTCGCCATTTTGATGACGTCTTGGTTTTGGAGAATGTTCGCAGCGGCGGTGGCAGGCGCGGTTTGTTCTCGCGCAACCCACGTCTGCCCGCTGCTATCGGTGATATTGCTGCCTTGAATAGTGGCCGTCGTGGTCTCGGGGACACCGCTGATATTGAGTTTCAGCGTGCCGCCAGTGGCCACGAATGTGCCGCGATAGGTCTGCCCGCCTTCCTGAAGAGCGAATGTGTTGTCCGCATTCAACCGGAGTTCATCAGCCGGCGCCTGCGCATTTGTATAAGTGGCCGGCAGCTTCAGCGATACGGCGCCGCCGGAAGCAGGTGGAGAAATGATCAACGCGTCATCAAAATGCCCTGGCCCAAGGGACGCTCCCCGAGGGGAATTCGCCGGCCCCGCCTCCGGACCGGCCCGTAACGAAACAGGTGTGCCTTGGCCAGCCGAGCCAGCGTCAGGGGGAACAGGGACTTCCGATGGCGTGGCTTGAGCCACGGGTCGGTTGGCGGAGCCAAAATCAGGCGGACGAAAATCGGCCGCGACGCCGCGCGCGAGATACCAATCCTGTTGCGCGCTGGAGGCCCGGAATAGAGCAACCGTGCCCTCAAAACCTCCGTCGTACCGATGGGAAGCCCAGAAGTGTGAGACGGTTTGCCCAATCGTGGGAACATCCAGCGGTTCCGCGTGGTTCCCGGCGGCTCCTAGTGTTTGCGTTCGCGTGAGCGCGCTTGCCATCACCTTGCCATCGACCATGATGAACTCGCCCTGGCTGCCATAGCTCACACCGATGGCGTGCCAGGAATTGAACCTGAACGGCGTTCCTCTGGGTTCGATTGGTCGTACGGGGGGCCGGTTGAACTTGTTCGTCGCTGTAAAGAAAGATACGTCGCCATTTGCTGAAACGAGAACGTTAGCAGTTCCCGGCCACGTGACGTCTCCTCCATGCACATCAGTTGAAAATATTTCAGCCTGGTCCTGGTTGGCGTGGAGCTGGAAATCCTGGTAGAAGTACCCGCTTGCGACGTTGATCCACCATTCCAGGGTGCCTTCGCTGGGAATACCCTGCGGGTATTCGATGCGGCTGTCTAACTTCCGGCTGAACGACGCGCCGCGCTTGTTTGGCTGCGCTCCGGGAATTTTGACGTAATGGACGCCAGAGGCACGACCTGCGGATGAACCGTCGAAGTTGTCCAGGATTGTGGTGTTGGGCGGAATTCGAATATTCGGGTCTGCCGACTTATACGCAGGCGGGTTGGAGGAAATGTAGGCGGATCTTGGCTGAGGCGGAACGCGCGACCCTTCCGGCAACGTCGCCGCAGCATCCTTCACCGCTGCAATGGCTGCCGGATCGCTGCGTGCATCAGAATCGTTCCGGACTCGAATCTGCGTAGCTGCGCTCGCCGGAGGAATCAGCGTCCGGCGGCCGGTGTCGTGGGCAGGATAATAATGTCCATTCGGCTCCGAAAGCAAACTGCACAGCCAATTTCGCTCGGGTGTCGGCGTCGGGAGGGGGATTCGAAAAGTGCCCGGAGTGAACTTGAATACTTCGCCGTCTTTCAGCGTGACGTCATTAAGCGGCACCTCTTGCCTGGCATCCGCAACCTGCGGAAAGGTGTCGAACCTTCCATCCGCGGAAATCTGATAACACACTCCCACGCGCAAGGAGGAAAGTACAGGGTCGGTCGTCAGCGAACGGGCCTTCCTTGCTGCTCCGGTTTTAATCGTTACCAGGACCTCACCGGGCCTCACGCTGTAAGTGCCACTGAGATCGTAAATCACGGCCCAGCTCGCTTCGCTTGAGCGTCCCTCTTCGACGAGATGAAACGCGCCAGCACGCGTTTGGCCGCCGATTGGGCCACCCACTGAAGAACTGGGTAGACCTGCTTGCTGGCCTTCGGACGTCACGCCAGGCTGGCGAAGGTCCAGACTCGGGGTGGACGATGTAGTGATCGTGGAATAGGACCAGGCAATCCGCTGCCCGCTGGAGTTATAGGCCTGCACGGTCCATTCGTACTTCTGACCGTCCTGCAATGCAGGCAACACCGTTATCTGAGTGCCCTGGGTAGAGTGCAAAAACACCTGCTGTGACGTACCATCGTTGCGCACGGAGACGTCATACCGATCGGCATCGGGGAACGCCGCCCACTGGAGCGTCGGTGTTGTTGTTGTGACGTTCGCGCCGTTGGCCGGCGAAAGCAACTGCAACTTGTTTTCTATTGGTACGTCTTCGACATTGTTTGGTTGGTGCCAGAGGTAGCCGACAATGCCGTCCTTGGTGACCTGATTAATGAGCAGATTGTAGGGGCTGCGCCCGCCTTTAATAGTGTAGAACCGGACCACATCGTTGACATTCTTATTTTGCATGAGCGTCAGCTTGTCGTCAGCCATCACATCCACCGAGTACACCTGCTTCTCGGGATCGGTCTCGCGCAGCATCAAGGCGATATCGCCGAAGCGCTGCGGTTGTTTGGTCGGGCCTAGGTGGACCTCCTGGTAGATGCGCTCGGCCGGCGTCCAGTCGGTGGTGGTCCTGGGCGTCGAAAGGTAACCCACGATCTCGTTCTTGTTTACCGCGTTGATCACTAGTTCGTAGGGGATGTGCCCGCCCTTGGCGGTATAGAACTGCACCGGCTCATTGATGTTCTTATCTTTCTTCTCGGTGAGTTTGTCGTCGGCCATGACTTCCACGGTGTACTTGTTTTTCTTGGGGTCGACGTTCTTCAACAGCAACGTGATATCGGCGAACTTCACAGGCTTCTTCGTCTTGCCCAGCTTGATGTCGGTGTAATTGCGCTCGCCGCGTATTTTCAGCGCCGCCAGTTCGTTGCCGTTGGTGGCGATGGGGCGGCTCTGCACGCCGAGGTCTCCGGTGACGCCTTTGAGATCGGATGTAGTCTTGTTGAGCTGATCCTGGCGTGGTTCTGCCGGCTGAATTGACGGCGCTGCCGGTGGGTTGAGAGCGGCATCGGGTAAACCGGCATTCGCCGGAACGCCAGGAGTCGGTGCCGGCACCGTTGAAGCGGCGCCTTCACCTGTAGCCAGTGTGAGAGATCCGACCATGGCTTTGATCACCGCTGCGCTGACGCCCCTCTGCCTCAACTGGGTGAGAGCCTCTGGAGACGTATCAAACTGACACTTGGAGCTTCCGATCTTCGCAATCACGATCTCGTCGTCAAGACCAGCTTTCACCAAGCTGATGACATCTTGGTTCCTGACGATATCCGCGACGGGAGCTGGGTGCGCTGGCTGTTCCCGAAGAACCCACATCTGTCCGCCACTGTCCGTGAGGCTGGCACCTTGGATGGTGGCGGTGGTATTGCTGTTCGTCTCGCTGATTCTAAGCTCCAGTGTGCTGCCACTGATGGAAAACGTGCCGTGATAGGCCTGGCCGGCTTCTTGCAACGAGAATGAATTGTCAGCATTCAACTGGAGCTGGTCTGCTGGGGTCTGAGTGCTCACGTAGGTCAACGGAAGCTTCCGAGGCACAGCAGGTGCAGCGGCCGGCACCGACGCCGCTGGACTCGGCACTTGGCCGCGAATCGGTGAGAGGCTTCCCTGAAAGACTATTGCGCCGATGATCGCAGTGAAAAATCGGGATCTTCTCATAATCAAATCCCCTGACTAGTATCGCCGAGATTTATCCATGTGCAGGTTCCTACCTCCCACTCCCACGAACCTCGAAGTAGAAAGCGGTACTAGTGCTGGCATTGCTACGCGTGCCGAAAATCATGTTGGCTTTGTGAATTGCATCGCCTAGGTAGAGAGCGTACCGACCGGGCGCGAGTGTTCTCGCCGCGACGAGTCGGAACATGCCATTCCGCCCCGCGACAGGTTCGGTTTTCAGCGGAACTTCCTGCTCCTCAGGGCGCCATAAGTTCACCGCAACAGGTTGGTTGTAATCGACACCGTAGATATTTCGAAAGAACTGGGGATTTGTTCCGACCATATTGAATTGCGAAGCCTGCATATTTCGAATGAAGTCGAGCTTAGCGAGCCTTAGACTGGCGACATCCAGATTTTGCTGATACACCAATAACTCTAGCTTTTCGGCATCAGCGGCTGCAGATGGGTTACCGCTAAGACCATCGACTGCAAATCCGGTCCCGGAGGCCGGAACGGATAAGCCAATGACCACGCTTACCGATGTTGGGCGGAAGTCGCGGTATTGGCCGTGATCGAGGATGTAGTATCCATAGGCTGTCGGCAATACGGAGCTGACGCTGGGAGTCGGAGCACTGTTCTGAGGAGTGCTGATGCCAGTAGTACCCTGGCAGGTTAGCATCGCCTTTAGGACCGCTGCACTGATGCCGCTGTCCTTCAAATGGATGAGGGCATCGGTCGATGTGTCGAACTGACACTTGGAACTCCCGATTTTAGCGACGATCAGCATGTCATCAAGGCCAGCTTTCGCCATCTTGATGACATCCTGGTTCTGAAGGACAGCATCACCAGCAGCGCTCCGCGCCGGCTGTTCGCCCAGAACCCACACTTGCCCGCCACTGTCGGTGAGGTTGTTGGCTTGGATTGTAGCTGTGGTTTTTGGGCCGCCGCTGATATTGAGTTCCAGGGTGTTGCCATTTGCGGCAAAGGTGCCTTGATAGGCCTGCCCGCCCTCTTGAAGTGAAAACGTGTTGTCAGCGTTCAACTGAAGCTTGTCGGTCGGATTCTGTGCGCTGGCATAAGTGGCCGGCAGCTTCAATGGTTCAACTGGGGGCGAGGGAGGTGTTCCAGCGGGAGTCGCCCCGCCTCCATGGCGAACCCAAGCTAGGCGGCTGCCGACGTAAATGGTATCCCCCCGAATGCTGAACGTGGAAGAGCGCCCAGTCGCCGTATACGTTAAGACCAGCGAGTCGCCATTGACCGTGTAGTGACCGGGCCTATCCTGTCCGTCCGAGGCGTGTTGCGAAAAGGAGCCATCAGGATTGAGCTGGATTTGGGCGCCTGTGCCTTGCACGTCCCACAGACCAGCAAGTGGCGCCTGTTGGGCGCTTTGGGGCGAGTTGGCCTGCGCCGGGTCCGATCCCTGAGCTGAGTTTGCGTCGGCTACGAGGACCTGGCCAATCGCGTCCTGAATGTCTTTCAGCTTCATCGAGTCCACATACCCCTTCGGAAACTCGAATGAAATAGCCGCTCTGAACGGAGCGGTGTTGGCGTCGTCGCAGCACGTCTGCACCTTGAAAACGATCTCGGAGGGTTTCACCTGAATCGCGGTCAGATAGGCCTTTTCGCCGACCTGGAGAGGACGCTGCGTGTTCTTGCTGACGCTGTAGTTTATCGCGCACATCGCCGAATGGCTGATGCGGCTGCCCTCCTTGTGGGAATTGCACGGGTATTCTCCGGGGGCCGGTAGCGCTGTTATTCCGTCCTGTTGAACAACAACTACAGTCCCGGCTCGGACCACCACCCCATTGCTGCCTACGCTTGCAATGCGGTACTGAGACCGAAGCTGCTGCTCGACGCCGGCGCCTGCCGTCTGACCCAACAGTGACAGCGTTCCAACGATAGGCAGGCTGGCGAAGAATGCCACCGATAGTGTTCTATTCATGTTGAGAATCTCCCAATGTATACGCTCTGGTTACGGGGACTGCTTAGTTTGCGCCTCCGCCTGGTCTCACCTGGGCCTCAAGCCGCGCTGCGTCGGTTTCTTGTGCCACAAGTTGCGATTCTGCATCCGCGACAGGATCTGCGGTTCCTTCCGTTACGGGACGGGCACCCGCGGCCGGTCCGTTCGGGAGACCCTTCGCCTGATTGTCAGCCAGCATCCTCAACCCTGAATCGAGCTGCTCACGGAACTGGTTGTGCATCTCCTGCAGATCCGCAAGCTGAACTGCGGCGCTGGAGTCGGGGGCGCAGTCGCCCGGCTTGCTGCTCACGACGTCCACGTCGACGCCGCCATCCGCCGTCAGGGTTTGACCTTTTCGCTGGATAATGTCTCCCGGACTCAGCGAGCACGCTTGGCCTGCGACTGTGGTTATGTCGAGATTCGAGGAAACGACGAAGAACCTCTGGTTCATGGCCGGCGGCAGTTCTTCGCTTCCTGGGGTGAGTTGCTGGGAACCGGATGAGGTCGGTTGCACCGCAGCCGCCTTCTCTGCCGCAAGCTGCTGTCTGACTTCGTCCGCGATCAGGGCCTTCATTTCCGGCGAAAGCGTAGCGGAGGTCGGTTGCATGTTAGATGGCGGCGGTGGAGCTTGCCCCCCATTTCCTGCTTGCTGGCTTTCGTAGGCGAGTCTCAAGTCCTCCGCGAGCAAGTAGTCTGTCAGCCACAGATCCGGCGAGGCGTAAGTTGGATATGGAGTGAAGTAGCCGGCATAGAAGCCGAACCAGGGTGCTGGCGTTGCCAACCCAAACCATGCATAACGCATGGGTGCGCCCCATGGAGTGACTGCCCATCCGTAGAAACGAGGACTATAGTAGACCGCAGGAACGTAACGGTAGTACGCGACGCCGTGATATCGGTATTCACGATATACGTGCGCATAGGACCGTCCGCCGACAACGTATGTGCGCGAAATGTAGCCGGGCCGTCCGGCGATAGTACGTTCGACGAAACCGCGGTGCGGCCCGTAGCTGACCACGCGTGCGCCGGGACGACCAGTTTCGACTAACCTTGCGCCACCGGGTCCCCGATTAACCACCATCTTGTTGCCGCCCGCCAAGCCGCGGGGAGCTTCAATGCGGTGCACCTCGCCGCGCGCGTTCGTTGTGACCGTCTGACCATTGGCGTTGTGGAATTCCGTTCGTCCTCCCGGCAGGGACTTCGGTTGGTCTCCCGGACGGCTCGCGTAATGGGCGGGACCCGTTCCAACGTTAGGGGTGCCTGCCTTGCCACTGAGACCTCCGCCGCCACCTGCCAAACCCCCACCACCGCGGCCGGCGTTTCCGGCACCACCCGACAGTCCCGTGCCAGCTCGACCAGCGTTCCCCCCGGCACCTCCCGTCGCGGCGCCGCCGCGACCGCCGTTACCTACACTACCCGCGGGCGCTGCACCTCCGGGTCTGCCTGCGGGCTGCGGCGACCTGCCTGCCGCTGGCTGGGTTTTGCTGGCCGGTGCGGGTGCCGCCTTGGCCGGTGCTGGTGCGGGTTTTGCCGGCGCAGCAGCGGGTTTAGGTTTATCTTGGCTGGCCCGAACTTCCCTGGGCGCACAGGCGAAAGCGACGGCGAGGATGACTCCCGCAAGAAACACTTTTTTGACTGTTCTTCTCAAATTCACGGCTGCCTCCAACGGAACTCGTATTCTTGATTCCAATTCAAAGAACGAAAGCGCGCGTACAATTCCATATACCCAGCAGAAATTTCTTACTCGGGCGGCCTGGACTCGCCAGACTGCGTCTCATACGTCGATACGACCGCCATCCAGGTCTCCAGCACTCGGCCAGCGTCGAACTGTACCACCTCTCCTGCTCCTAGCAGGCGAAGATTGGCCTCACCGCTCGCACCTCGCAACTTGTAACGTGCTCCCGCCGATAGGAATTCCAGGATTTGGACGGATCTCTTCCCATTTCTTACCGTCATGGTCCCCGAAACTTCAGTGTTCCGACCGAGCAACGTCGCACCAGACTGCGTGACCGGCAGAAGCACCAGACCCCGGAACTCGGACACTCCATCCGCCCTTGGATGGATGGACTTCAAGGTAATCCACACGCGAGTGCCAGCATCAAGCTTAATCAGGGGAGGAGCAGGAACCGCAGGCGGCTGCTCCTTTCTTGCCTCAGGCACATTTGCAACTCCCCGAGAGGCCACTATCGACCTCAGTCCGGACGGCGTTGCCCGGCTGGAAGGCAGCACGCCCGGCCGCACCGAAGCAATCGAACGGGCTGCGGAAGAGGTTTCCGCGGTTTCGACGGCGCGCCCCCCTTGCACAGATGGAGAAATCGTTGCCGATTCTCCTGGGGGGCCTTGTAGCGGCTCGGGTGCGGACGAAATCGGTGTCTTTTCGGGATTGCGGGGGGTCGGCGGCGCAAGGACCGCAGTCTCAGTGGGGTGGACGCCACCCTGTGGCTCGGTCGGGGCGGCGCTCGGTGGGCCTATCCGTCTCGGCGCACTTGATGCGATGGTGCCCCCCTGGGCTAGCTTCGGCGGAATCTGAGCCGGCTGGGAACCTCGCGATTTGCCCGTCGGTTCCTCGGAAGCGTTCTGCTCCGCGACGGTTCGCGGGGGGATTATGGTAACCGGCAACCTCTGGACTTCAGCAGTTACGTGCGGGGCACGACGAACGGAGACTCTTCCAGCCATGAAAGAGCCGACCACCAGCGCGAGGGCTATGGCTGGAACCAGCGCCCATTGCCACCGTCGGAGAGCATTTGGCCCTGTCAGCCTCGCCCAGAAGAGATGTAGACGGGACGCTCTGACGCGATCACGTTCGTGATGAACGGCAGCGTCTGACGCCAGGAAGCTCTCCAGCCAGTTGTCGAGCCGCCTTTCTGTTTGTTTCCACTCAGCGTCATCGCCGGTGACCGTCGGCGCATCAAACCTTTCCATGCGCTGCTGGAGGTCTCTGCAGTCCGGACATCCCGATGCGTGTTCCGCCATGGCTTTTTTCCGGGCGCCGCTGATATCGCCATCGGAAGCCACCAGGAATGCCGCAGCCTCCGGACAGGGAGCGGTACCGGACCGCTGCCCCAGCAACTGGATGATCTTCTCGATAAAGTTGTCTTCGTTCCAACCGGTCATTTCAATTGGGGCATCCCCCGTCTTCCGTCGGAAGTCCCTAGCGTGAATCGGTCTCTAATCAGAGGCTTGATGCGTTTAAGTCACCCGACAGAGACTAGCCTTCCACTTTCAAAACGGACGAAGGGCCTGAATTCCATACTTGCGGGGAAAAAAGCCCCATCCCGCGGACAGCGCTATCAGCTTTTCGCGAGCGCCCCCTCCGTCCTTCGCCAGAGCATTCGCCGACCGTTCTGAATGTGGGATTTCACAGCACCGATTGTTAATCCGGTCCGCTCCGCGGTTTCCTCATAAGAGAAGCCCTCGATCTTCAGTTCTAAACACTGCCGCTGCTCGCTGGGAAGCAACCTCATTTCTTGCCGGACCCGCTCGGCCATCAGTCGCGCCTCACAAGATGAATCGAGGTGGTTCGGAGAGGGTCGTTCCGCCAGATCTATCTCATCGATGCCAGTCTCGCGGCGGCGTCTTCGCCACTCGTCAATGCATACATTCTTCGCGATGCACATGAGCCAAGCTGAGAAATAGCCCTGGTGGAAACCACGGATGTTCTTGTAGGCCCGGAGGAATGTTTCTTGAGTCGCGTCTTCCGCCGCTTGGCTGTCCGAGAAGAATCCTCGGCAAGCGTAAAAGACCTTCATACGGTATCGCGCGAAGAGTTCGGCAAAAAACTCGTTATGCCCAGCTTGCCCTGCTCGTCGGGCGAGTTCCTCATCCGGTAGCGGTATCATCGACTCCCTATGCTTCCGGGGGCTGCCCTATTACGGCACAGCCCGAAATGGCGAGCGGGCCTTCTCGTTAGTCAGCAATCCGGGACCGGTTCTCGCCAACAGGCTAACGGGACATCGAGATCTGAAGGTTAAGCATACCCGGTTGCTATCTATCAAGCAAGGGTACCAACGTCTTACCAACGGCGACGGCAGTTTGTGTTCGCAGCGCCAATAGCGCCACGCCTCGCCGTCGAACCACCATCGGAGCGACCCGCAGATGGAACAGGGTTGCAGTTCGTCCATCGATTCACCGGGAACTCGCAGCGGGCGCATGATCATGTAAGAGGATTCCGCCTCCCGTTTTCGGGCTCGCCAAGCCCAAAACGCGCACCTTCACGGCGCGGGTCCAGCCCCCCGACCGCCCCGCGGAAAGCCGGACCGTCCCGGCAGGCCCGGCGACGGCTAATCCCCGCCACATGATCGTCTTGAAATAGGCTGTTCTGCAATCCACACGAAAACCCGGAGTTCCCCCCTCCGGGCGCTCATTGTGCTATTGCGTTGAGGGCGGCCGGAGCCAAAGCGCAATAAGTACTGCCCCAGACGGGGGAGTACAGTGCCAGCTAAGCCAGATAAGTTACGATCTGTGGCCGATGAGGTCCACGAAATTCGAAGAGAGTCACCTGAAGCCCGATACCGTCACAAGGTAGAGTGTGTAGGTCTATTGGCCGAGGGCTGGAGTTATGCGGCCGTCGCCAGGGCGTCCCATCACGACCCCGCGACACTGAAGCGATGGTGGCGGAAAGCAAGCAAACAGGGAGTTAGATCGCTCTACGAGGCCCCTCGTGGCGGGAGGCCTTCCAAGCTGTCGTCACAGGTTCGCGCCGAGGTCCTCGCGGCAATCAAGCGGGCGCCGATGAAGATTGGATTGCCAGGGCACGAATGGACCGGGCCCATGTTAGTAACTTGGATCGAGATGCGCTTCGGTGCGAAGATTAGTCTGCGCACCGCGCAGAATCTACTCCAAAAGAGGGGGCATAACTTATTGCGCCCTACCCTAGGCGATTAGGTTTTTTGTTGACACTTGGACTCCAATCTTGGTATTTATCGCAAAAGTAAGCGATTCTTACTCTGATTCTTAGATGGGGTTGCCAGTCCGTGCGGAGGCCAGCGGCCATTCCGGGCAGGTGACGATGGGAGAGCTGTGTCGAATGAAAGCACTAAGCTGATGCGACGCGGGATGGGCCTCGCCGTGACGGAGTTGCGCCGCCGTCAGAAGTGGGACCAGACCCAACTTGGCAAGCAGATCCATCGGTTCGGCCTCCTTGCGCGATTACCCGTACCGACCCGGTTGACAGTATCGCGATGGGAGAATGGCACTCAGATCCCTTCCATCGCCAACCGCACCGCTCTGGGAAAGATCGCGAAGGCGAACGACCACGAATGCCTCTATGAAGCTTTCACCGCGCCAGACTCGTCATGGCGGTTCGTGGCGGCGTTGATAGACGCACGAATCGTCTTCCTGGCGGGCGACGAGGCAGGCGTCGAGCGCGCGAATGCCGGGCAAGATTGGCAGGACTCCCAATGAAGACCGGCGACACCGTCTGGATTCATCCTTCGGGCGATCCGCGAGGCGCCATCGCGGCGCACGTCGACCTGCTCTCTTCGAACGGCAGGTCCATCGCGCTCCGGTTGAGCGACCGTCCCGTCTGGCTCGACATCATGGCGGGCGTGCTTCTTCACAAAGAGGACGGCCACATCGAAATGCTGCTCCTGCGCGACGCTGCCGCAGGCAAAGCCGCCAGACCGTGGGTCGATACCGTTACCAACCGGACGTACGACATTAGCGAGGTAAAACCATGACGCAGTCTGGACTCCAGATCGTCGGCGGCGGTCCCGCCGAGAACGTATCCTGGGTGCCGCCGGCCAACGCCGTCCACCCGGTCAATCACTTTCACACGCTCTACATGCGTCTGACCGAGATTAACGAGGGGCTTCTCGCCGAGGCCGGCAGAGATCCGGAGGTAGCGCAGAGCGACGCGTTCGTCGAGTTACTCGGCGTCTGCGGGAGCCTGTCGAACACGATGGCTCAATTGACCACCAAGCTCGACGGCATCCGGCGGAACTTCCCGAGAGTCTGGGAAGCATGGCGGGCGGCGGTCAGGTATCAACCGCCCGACGGGAAGGAGCGCAGTTGAAGACGACCGCCAGATATGCCGGTTCCCGCGATCCCGACGTGGCGGGTCCGGCCGACGTCGTCCGCATCGATCCGGACGGAGGGCGCGTGGCCATCGACTGGCGCCTGGATTTGTTCAACCATTCGCCGAGCGGATTGAACTGGGGCTACGGCGGCAGCGGCCCGGCGCAGTGCGCGCTCGCGATCCTGGCCGACTACCTCGATGGCGACGACCAGCTCGCATTGCTGCTCCACCAGGATTTCAAAGCGCATTTCGTGGCGGGCTTCGACGACGTGTGGGAGCTCGACGGATCGGACATTCGCGACTGGCTGGCGGCGGCGGGCATTCAGCCCGAGGACGAAAAGCTCCAGCCGCGCCGCGTCACCAACGTGGTGGAGGAGGACGGCGGCTTCCGCGCGACGCTCGAGCCCTGCGGCCACGAGGTGTGGTTCGCGGTCGCGCCTCCGAAGGAATTGGTGTGCGCCGAGTGTATCAACGAGCTCGTCGACGCGATACGGAAGGAGCGCGTGTGATGAGGAAGCTGCTGGCCGCGCCAGCCGTCGTGCTGACCAACCCAAAATACAAACACAACGTCGGCGGCGTTCTGCGTGCGTGCTCCTGCTTCGCGGTGCCGACCATGATCTGGACCGGCGACCGCGTGGTCATCGACAAGGATCTGGGCGAGCGTCTGCCGCGCGAGGAGCGCATGAAAGGCTACCGCGACGTGACGTGGACCCGGAGCGACCGCCCGTTCGTGCTGATCGAGCCCGGCGTGGTGCCCGTCGCGGTCGAGATTTTCGAGTCGAGCGAACCGCTCACGTACTTCGAGCACCCCGAGCGCGCGGTGTACATCTTCGGTCCGGAGGACGGATCGATCAACCAGATGTGGCGGCGGCACTGCCACCGGTTCGTCCACATCCCCGCGCACCATTGCCTGAATCTGGCCTCTGCGGTGAGCGTCGTTCTGGCGGATCGGATGATGAAACGCCAACTCTCGGGCGCGCAGCTCGTCGTGCCCATTGGCGAGATGCTGCGCGAGCACCGGGGTTTCGCCGAGACGTCGGCCATGGACCAACTGGGGTGGGACGGAAAATGAGCGAGCGGGCCATGCTCGTTGTGATGCGCGTCGCCCGGATGACGAAGGTCCATCCGAAGACGGACTTCACCCACCGGTGCGGGCGATGCCACGAGCCGGTCGGCATCTTCCCGTCCGGCCAACGGCTGCTACGCGAACAACCTAACGCCGAAATCGTCTGCGACGGGTGCGCGGGCGACCCCACTGCGGTGCTGCTTGCCGGCGAACCGCTGCCCGGCGTGCGCCAGGAGGCGCGCGAGTCGGTCGAGTTCGATTTTACGAAGAAGAAACTCTCATGACCATTGACGAACTGAAGCGCGTGGCTGGCTTGGCGATGGCGTCCATGAAGGCGCAGATCGAAGAACGCCACCAACTGCAACCGCTCTGCATGCTGCACTGGCCGCCTATGCTGGCCAAGAAGAAGATCCCGCGCTCGGTCGCCGTGGCGATCACGCCGGGCGAGTGGTCGCGCTTTCCGTTTCCTGGACCGCTTCTCGACTCCGGTGACGCCAAGCGTGTGCTGTTCGGGATCATCCGCGACATCGTCCAGGATAGCGGCGCGGACGGCGTCCTCTTCGGAACCGATATGTGGGGCGCGCAGGCAACGGAGGCAGGTGTCAAGGCGGGCGCCGACGCGTGGAACCGCCACGTGGATACCGGTTTCGCGAAGCTGGTCAAGATGGGCTGGGCCATCCAGGTCCAGTTGCTCAACGTGACCGCCCAGTCGAAGACCGATGTGCTGATGATGCAGCACGCGTATCAGCGAAAAGGAAGCGGCCTCGTGCAATGGATCGGCGAAGCGCATTCGAGCGTGATCCCGCAGGACGGCTTCGGCGGGCGCCAGAAGATGTTCGGCGATCTCCGCGAGGAGAACCTGGGCGAACCGCCGGCAGGATCGCCCGCAGAGAAGCACCAGAGAAGCACCAAGAGGAGGCGCGCGTAAAATGGCGAGCGTTCCGGAACGATTGAAGGACCACGCGCTCTACGCGTGGGTGGGGGACGATGAGTTCGGGTCCGGCCGCATTGGTCTCAAGCAAGGGCAGGTCCCGGCAGGTATGATCCCGCTGGTCACGATGGATTACGACCGGTACAAGATAGAGCGCGCACAGGTGCGCGACGCGATGGAAATGCAATCGGAGGCGTATGGCAAGAAAATCCGGCTCGTCAAATTCGTATTCGCGGAGATCGTCGCGGAAACGACCGCAGGCCAGTAGGCCGCGATTCGAGTTCGTCGCGAGGACGTGCTCCGTCAAGGACTGCCCGATGACGCTCGTCACGTACGTCGGCGCCGGACAGTGGTGGTGCTGGCTGCACGCGATGGTGGAGGGGCTGGTTTGAACTGTCCTCTCTGCAATCACGTTCTCGTCGACGGCGCGAACCCCGTGGCCAGGATACGTCCGGACGCGCCGGAGACGTGGGGCGCGGCGCATTACTGGTGTCCGGCCTGCCGCCTGCCGTTCGTCAAAGAGCGCATCCGCATGCTGGCGACTGGCGAGAGGCCGTTGGCCGAGGGAGACCGCGTCCTGGTCGAAGGACCGCCAGGCGAGGTGGTCGGACTGGTGACCCACGCATCCACGCCCTACGAATTGCCGCACCTCGGGCGGGGATCGTCCTCGCACGAGGCACACCAGACGATGCACGAGTGGGGCGTCGACTTCCTGGTCCTGATTCAGCACGCGCACGGAGGCCGCGAGTTGTGCTTCTTCGCGCTGCGCCATCCCGGCGGCTGGCGCGACCTGCGCGGCCAGGATCTCCGGATTACGAAGGTCGGAGGCAGATGATGTTTTCGGAGCGGATGATGGCGGCCTATCTGAAGGCGGTGAACGAATTCATGGTCGACGCGACGCCGGTCGGCGCGTATTGTCTGGGACTCGGCAGTGCCGCCGGCTTCGCGCGCGGGTGGTTGCCGACCAGGACACAGATGCAGGAGTTGGTGAAATGCAGCAGCACCGAAAACGGGGAAGCCGTAGTATCGCGACTGATCGCGAGCAACACGAAACCCGAGAAAGAGAAGAAGAAAGGAACCAAATGAAGAAGCCGAATTACGTGCAGTGCTTCTACTGCGAGGACGTACTGAAACGCCCGCAAGGCCGGGCGGCGCACATACGAAAGGCACATCCGGGTGCGCCGTACCAACCGACGCCGGAACAGATCGCCCAGTACAAGGCGAAAACCCAACCAGCAGCGCAGCCAACGGTCGAGACGCCGCCACCGCCATCGATGCCGCCAGCGCCATTGACGCCGCGCGAGCATTTGGTGGCTGCTATCTCGGAAGTCAATGAGCAACTGGAGTCGACGCGCCGCCAGATACCGGTGTTGGAAACCCAACTGCAGCAGCTCAACGCTTCGCAGGAGCAGCTTGTACAAAACATGAAGACGCTCGAAACCGCGTTGTCTGCGATTGTCGATGGAACCGGCCAGCAACAACTACCGCTCGAAGCTGCTGCGGCGCCACCGCCGGCACGAATAGAGCAGCCCGCGTCTGCGGAAGAGCCACATGTCATGCGACCGCCGACGCGACGCCACGTACCGCCGCCACGGGCGAACCGATCCAAAGCCGCGCGGGCCTGATAGGTGGTACAGGGGGGCCAGTGACATGTCTGAACTGATCGTTCGCTTCAACGCGGTAGCCAGACCGTATCTCAACCTCTTTCCGGCGGCGACCTGTATCGAGCAAAGCCGGATTCTGGTCGAGGTCTTACACGCGCTCGACGTCGAATCGCAGGCCATCGAGACGGCGATGAAGGTTCACTGTCCGGAGTTGAATCTGGCCTATGTCACGGGCGCGGATGCCGAGGAACGCGCCCGTGGAAAAGCTAAAGCCGGCGAGTGGGTCGACCGCACCACGCCGGAAGCCGAGGGGTACGGCCACGTGGTGGTGGCGGCGGTTCTCGATGGAGACAAGTTCCTCATCGAGCCGACGCTCGCGCAGGCCAGCATGCCGGACCGCGGATTGAATATCCCGCGCGCCGTCATCCCCATCGGCCCGCTCTCGCAGTGGCCGGAGCCGGGCTGCCAGATCGAGGCCGGCTTCGACCTGGACGACGGCAAGAAGATCGACGTCACGTGGCTGATCCGGGACACGCGGATGTTCGAGTCGACGCCGGCGTGGGAGCCGTCGCATCTGTGGCCGCTCATCGGCAGGATCGTGCGCGAGATGAGGTGGGCGGCGACCGTCGCGGATCGAATCGCCAAAGGAGGAGCGTCATCGTGAAATGGTTCGGGATCAGAGTGGTCGACCCGGAGGAGGAAATCACCGCTACGCCGGTGGGCGAGGCCTGCGGGCACTGCGAGGAGCCCATCGAGACGGGCGACCGGGGAGTAACCTTTCCGCACATCGACGAGCGAGGCGCGGTGGAGAAGCCGTACCACTTCGAATGCTACATACGGATAATCGTCGGATCGCTCGCCCACCAGCAGCACAGGTGCTCCTGCCACGGCGGGACAGAGCACGACCCGCCAGGGATGACGCCGCGCCAAGCGGCGCGCGCGGCGTACGACTTCTGGCAAGCGACGAACAGGAGGTGCGATGGCACAAGCAATTAACGCGAACGACCTGAAGCCCGGCGACCGCGTAGTTTTGCGGATGCAGAAATCCAGGCACGGGCCCGTCGAGATGCCGATCACCTTCGAGCGATACCACGACCCGTCCTCGCTGGCGGCGAAGCTGGCGCAGCCGGACGCAATGGTGATACCGGGCCAATGGGAAAAGGCGCTGGCTGTCGGCCGCCGACTGGCGGCGTTCCGGCTGGGCAAGATGGTCGGGGTGTTCACGGTCGATGACCAGGGACGGTTGTTCGACGAGGAGGACCGCGAAATCGATATCGTCCGCAGGGAGAGCGCGCATGGCTGAGACGGGATTCCTGGTGGTGGCCAGAAGCCTCGCGGACGTGGTGCTGGCGGGGAGGACGCATACCGCCAGTTACACGGTCTGTCCCTGCGAGATTTGCAGCGACCCGCTGTGCGTATCGCAGCAGGCACTGGCGCAGGTGGCTGGCGGCGCAAGGCTGCTCTGCAACGCCTGCGGAAAAACAATGATGGACCGGCTTAGGGCCGCCGGCCAAACCGTGGACGTGGTCCAGACGGCGGCAGCGAAGGCGCAACTGGACCGTCTCAAAGCCGAGGGCAGAAAGAATCCGGGCGAGCCTTTCGGTCAATAGGCGCCCTCGAGGTGGTAGAGTGTTTCGATTTAAGCACCGCATCCTGAACGACCTGATGAAGCAGCACGGATGGATCGCGACGGGCGTTCCGGGCAAGGCGATCTATACGGTCGGACTGATGACGCAGTTCAACCATCCGGAGGTGGCGATCCACGCGATGGCGGGCGGGCAGTCGAAGGCCATCATCGACGTTGCGGTCGAGTTGCTCAAGCGCGGGCAACGGTTGGAGCCCGGAATCAGCAACGAGATTGCCGAAGGCTACCCGGCGCTGATCCTCGACGTGCATCCGTCGAATTTTCCGGACTGGTTTGGGCAGGCGCTAGGTTACTACGGGGCCGCCGCCCTGAAGATCCGGCAAATTGTGTGGTGCGATTCGCACGGCAAGTTTCCCGGCGACCCGGCTTACGAGCACCGGTTCGCCATGCAGAAGTTGTTCGATGTCCGGCGGCCGGAGTACGACGAGCCGGTCGGCGATTCGAACTGTCCATGCGCCCTGTGCCAGGAGGAGCGGGCGATGAAAGCAAAGCTGAATTGAGAGGAGACCCATGAACGCGAGCGTAGAAGTATCGAGGCTCTTGGAGCAATCGGGAGCCGTGCTGGTGCGCCACAAGAAGCATTTGGTGTACCGGCTGCCGAACGGCCAGAACTTCATCTCGCCGAAAACACCCGGCGACCGCAGGAACGCGGTGAATCAGTTGAGCCATCTACGGCGCGCGCTGGCCATCGAACCGGCGGCGTCAAACCCAACTCAGCAACCGTCCGCGCAGGGCGCGGCACCTGACGAGAAGGAGTACAACGCTATGCCAGCCACCCAGAACGCAACACAGGCGCCCCCGGCGCCAGCAACCGCCAACGTAGAAGAACCGAAGCTCTCCCTGAAGGAACGGCTAGAGGCCGCGATCCGCGAGGGAGAAGCCATACAGGAGAAACTGATGGCCGAAGCCCAGGCCGCCGAACGCCGCGTGGGGATGCTGAAGGTGTTACTCCCGTACGCGGAGGAACCGGCGGCAGAGGAATCTTTACGGACGGTCCTCCCCCCACCGCCGACCCCGCCGCAGCTATCGGCACCACAACCGCCACGCGTGGAGCCGCCGCAGCAGATCGTCGAACGCGTCCAGGTCACCCGCCAACTGGTCTTCGCCGCCACCCAAACGTTCAGCGAGACATTCACCGTCAACGACGTGATGGATCTGATGACAGGCGGCCGGCAAATCGAAGGCAAGGAGCGGCTACGGGTGCGCCAGTCGATAGCGGCGGCGATGGTAAGCCTACACGAGCGCGGCGAACTATTGAAGGTGGAAGAGCACTACGGACGGAGCCAAGCCGTCTGGCAAAAAGCCGAACTGAACGGAAAGGGGCACGCCAACGGAGCGCACGCATGAAAAAGCCAAACGCGGGGCAGGACCCCGCCGCCCCGAGGCCGCTGTGGGTCGGCCTCTACGAAGCCCGGCCCAACAAAATGTTTACCGAGGAGCAGCGGGCGAGCGTTCGTTTCCTCCGATATAGCGAGTTGGTGGCGTGCTCCGAGTGCGGCCGGAGAAGCAAGACGCACTGGACGGTCCTGTGCTCCTTCGAAGCGCAGTCGTTGGGGTTCCTGGTTCCGAAGCGGTCCGGCAAGGTGCATCGGCCTCTCGATCCGGTGTGCAGGGCCCACATCCTGGCGATGGCACCATGGACGCCGCCGCCACCGCCGCCCAGGAAGCGGAAGCCGAAGGAGCAGAAAGAGGAGGGTTAATGGGAGCGATTCTCTGTACGGAGCAAGTCGATGAGCGGATGGCCGAACTCACGGCGGCCTTGGGGCACAACGCCGCGCCCGACTGCTCCAAGCAGAGGCTCTGCGGGCTCTGCGGGCGCCCTCGCGGCCACGGACACCGGCTGTGCGAGTCGTGCCGACCGGAAGCCAAGAAGGAATACAACCAGGACTACCACCGGCGCCACTACCGCCGGAAGACGCCGGCAGAGGTAAGCGCCGCCCGCCGCATCGCCGTCGGCCAACGTTGGGGGCAGGATGCCTGAAACCACCGCATTCGCAAACGCCGACCGTTTTCGCACCCGTTACGGATGGCAATACCGGATTCCTTTCGCGCCGGTGGTCGATCCGAAGCATGGCCGTATCATGGTGGGGATCGAGCCGGCCCTCGAGGGCGGCATCATCCGGCAACTGTTCGTCTGGTTCGACCACCACGATATCGCCGACCTGGGCGATCCCATCGCGATCCCGACGCCGCAGGCCGTCGACGGCACCGGGATTCATACGTTCAATTACCGGACCAACGATGCGGCGTCGTTCTTCGCGGGTGTCTGGCGCGTCGCCGTGTGCCAGGAGCACCCCGGAGGGCTGATGTTTCTTTCTTACCCGCCCGACGACGCTACCGCGCTGATCCTCGACACGCTCAGCAGTTCGATTTCCGTGCACTACGAGATTCGGAACGCGTCCATGCGGCAGGAGGCGGTTCTCCAATGACGCCCTGCAGCTACAGCGAACTGTTCGACGGCCTCGCGACCGTCGGCATCAAAGAAGTCTTGGGCTACTACTTCAACGACAACTCGTGCATCAACTCGACGCGCGTGCTGCTGGAGATTTTCCGCACGTTCGGGCTGGCCGCGCGCCCGTTCGCGGTGCGCGCCTTGGTCTTCTCCAGAGCGTTCATGGAGCGCGCCGAACGGGAGGGGCGCATTCCCCAGACGGATGAGGAGTTGCGCCTGTGGTGCGCCGAGCCCGGCGTCTATTCGGTGGGCATCGGCTTCGGAGCGCCCGGCATGCCGGAGGGCCGGTGGCCCGGCCATCTGATTCTGCGCGCCGGCATCCACTACCTGCTCGACGCCACCATCGGCCAGGGCAGCCGCCCCGCGCGCGGCATCCAACTGCCGGACCTCCTGTTCCTGGACGACGTGTCGTTGGTCTTCTGGCGCGGCGAGGGCGCGGTCGTGGCCAACTCTCCGGACGGGTCGATCATCCGGTACGAGCCGGAGCCGGCCAACACCGGCTACCTCTCCTCGCCCGGGTGGTCGCTCCGGCCGGGAATCGAGGAGTCGGCGTACCGCGACATCCTGGTACTGCTCCATCGCAGCGGCTTGCCGAAACGCCCCAGAAGGCCGGGCAACCTCTCCTTGGTATCCGGCGCAGGGAACTCCGAGAGCGCTTCAAAGCTCAGCGTGGAGGGGACGGGACCGGATACCAAGAAGCGGTTGCACGGAGGCGCGGTATGAAAATCGCGATGCCGCCCGAAACGATGTTTCCAGGGCGCGTCTATGGGACGGAATGGTCGATAGAAAATGTGGCGCACCGGGTGCGATCCAAGGCGGTGCACGGCTTCCTCCGTGGGGTCGATCTGCGGGAGGACGCACTGTACCGCAGGAAATGCTCTGCGCGCCACGTGCCAAGCAGATGCTCTGTCATATTCACCCGCGACAACGTGCCTCTGAACCCGAAGGGCTACCACGCCTCGATCTGCTTTATCGGCGAAGAGGTGTATCTGCCGTGGAACGACGAAATCGCAGAGCGGTGGCTCGCGGCGCTCTACGGCGAAAACCGTCCCCGCGTGCGCAGCTACGGGTCGTTGACGTCGGTCGGCAGAGAGAAGGGCGTGCGGCATTTCATGCTCGAGGTGGATCGATGGTGAAACCCAAGCTGACTCCGGATCCAGGAGCTTCTGGCGGAACCGGGCGCGCGATGTACGAGATCGCGGAGTTGGGCTGGAAAGGGAGATGAGCATGGCAGGTAACGAACTGTATTCGCGTCCGCTCAGCGACGCCGCGCGGGCGGCGCTGGTGGATTTCGTGGCGGCGTACGCCGAGAGCATGACCACCCAGTTGGTGGACGAGAAGGCCGAAGCCGCCAAGCAGAAGGCCATCGCATGTTTGCAAACCGATATCGACATCCTGGTGTTCGTCACCACCATCTCGACGATGCACCAGGGCAGCGGCAAGGCGCTCCTGCTACAGATGATGCACGGCATCACGACACCGCGCAACGCCGCGACAACCATCGTGACAATTATGGAGCGCGCCATCGCCATCGATAAGGCCGGGAGGCCGCGGTGAAACATGGGAGGTGCTGCGACATGAAAGCGAGCTATGACGACATCCGCGCGCTCACGCCGTTTGAGCCCAAGTGGTACGACGCAAACGGCACGCCGCGATACTGCGAGTTCCGGCCCTTCGAATCGCCGAACGTTTACGCGCGCGAGATCGCGCTCCTCGAAATCGCCTGCCAGCATTGCGGCGAGATCTTCCTGGTCGAACAGCACCGCGACGAATTGCAGGAGGCTTACCGGAAGGCCTGCGGCGCGAAGGACGCCGGCCTGGCGGAAGCCGTCCGGCAACGGACCATCACCTATCGCGACCCGCCGCTTCACCACTGCGACGGCGACACGATGTTGAGCACCACGCTGCGCGTGGTCGAATTCTGGCGGCGCGAACCGCAGTTTCAGTGGGCGCGCGTTCCGGAACTCGAGGTCAAGTTTCCGCCGGAGGTAGTCACGTGAAGAAGCCATCTTGGGTGCCGCCGTTGTTGCATGTCCTTGGACCGACGCTCGCCGGAGGTGCTTTCGGTGGCGCGTTCGCGAACCTGTCGCGGGTCATGCCGCCCCGGTTTTACGTGCCGATCAGTTCCGTGGCACTGCTCGTGGTGGCGGTGTGGTTTGTGCGCCTCGTCCGGAGGTCCGACCGCTATCAGCGGCGGCGGATCGAACTGCTGGAGACCATCCTGCACGCGCAGACTCATCCGGACGCCGAGTGGGAATACCAGCTTGTCTGGGGCAGAGACCGCCGCGCCGTCGCGCCGCTTGAACTGCGGCGCCACCGCAGGACCGGAGCGGTCGAGTGGCGATACGACGACATGGAATGGCAGGCCGGCAAACCGTCGGGCGAGATCGCGTTGATGTTCGAAATGGAGACGGCCAAACAATGAGCCAGACGACCGCTGCCTACGTTTGCGGATACCTGATCCATTTCAGCGACGGCGGGGAACCGGAGGAGCGTGTTGCACCGGGGCGCCCTCGAGGAGTGCCAGCGGATCGGAACGCTGATGCTCGCGGTCAGCTACTCGGGCGGGCGGCCCGACCCGAAGTGCGAGTTCGTGATTGTGCAGCAGCAGGAGGAAGAGTCGAATGCCACGGATGGAAATTCAAATTGAGGGGACCGGAGGAAAGTACGCGCACATCCTGCGCCGCTATCGCCGGGTGCTCGAGGTGCCGGAGTCGATCCCGCTCCGGTTGGAGACGCTCGACCACGGCATGCAGAGCGGCGCGCCGTCTATCGCCATGATCATCGAGGTGCCGACCATCCACGAGGTGGTTATGGCGCAGACCTCGGTGAAGCTGTTTCAACTCTGCGCGATGACCACGCTCTCGAAATACGGCGACCAGACCGATGGCGCAATGACCGGGAAATTGGATGTCGGCGGCAAGGCCGAGCTCACCTTTTCGCGCATCGAGAAGTGCACCGGTTGCCAGCGCGAGATCCCCGGCAGTTGCAAATTCTGTCCGGAGTGCGGGGTGCGGTTGTGATGCGGGAGAAGGATCTGCCGGTATGGGATCGAAAGGCATCGATTATCGAGGAGGTGCACAGTGTCGAGTGAACCGCGGTCGGGCGTGCTGATCGCGGGATCGCGGGGGTCTTACCTTCCCATCGGCGACGTGCGGACCGTCGAGGACGCACGCCGATTGGCCGAGGAATTCGAGGCGAGCCCGGAGGCCGGTTGCTTCCTGAAGTCGCCGGCCTACACCATCTGGTGGCGCCAGGCGAACGGCAGGTATCGCCGGGGCGACGTCCTGGTGCGGTGCGCCGTCGAGGAGGCAGGATCGTGACACGCGACGCGTTGAGGGAAGCGGCGGCGATGGCGCTGAGGGCCGCCAAACGGCGACTCGAAAAGAAGCACGGCGAGCTCGACATGTATTTCGTCTATGTGCTGCCGGACGGGAAGGTCGAGCGCGAGGATGTGGATAGCTCGGTGCCGAATTCGCCGGACGCGAAGGCGATCCAATTCCGGCGCGTTCGGGAGCGTGCCAGCGAGTTGAAAGCCGAGGCGGTAATCATGGTGAGCGACGCATGGATGCTCGACTCCTCCGCGCCCGACCACCAGGCGGTCCGAAATCGCTTGGGCCAGGAGACCGCGTGCGCCATTGCGGACGACGTCGGCGTGGTCGAAGCCGCGCGCCTCGGGCTGGGCCGCGCGATGGAAGTAATCCAGGTGATCCTGGACACGCCGGGCTGGCACTACGGCTTGAGCCAGGAATACGAGAAGGTCGGTGGCGACAGGCGATTCATCCGGTTCCTCGGCGATCCGCTGGTGTTCGACGATTCCGATGGAGTGGCGAAGGTCGAGGGGCGCGGGCTGATTTTTTTCGAGAAAGGCGCGGCGTAATGGCGAATATTCTGGTCGGTGGAATCGTGGCGTACCGGGACAAGCGCCCGTACGTGCAGATCGACGTGGACGGCCACATGGTGCAACTGAGCGTGGCCGAGGCACGGAGCGTGGCGGTCGATATTTTCCGGCAGGCTTCGCGCGCGGAGGCCGACGCCATGATTTACAAATACTTTGCCGCGCACGACCTGCCCGAGACCGCCGCCGGCAAGCTGATGGTCGACTTCCGCAACTTCCGGTCGCAGTTGGACAGCGAGAAGGTGGAGAGCGGAGAGTCGAGTCCGGACGACCCGATTGGAGGCAATGGATGAGCGGTGCGGCGCCGAAGCCGAACGAGCCGATATATCTCGTTTGCGCGCCTGCCACGGGAAGATTCACCGCGCGCGGATCGGTCTTCCACCACCGCTGCTCGCGCTGCGAACGGCAGGTCATGGTCGCGCCCAGCGGGCAGGCGTGGCTGCGCAAATACCGCAAGACCAAAATCCTGTGCTCCTACTGCTATGAGAAGCGACCGCCGGAGGACGGCGGGCTGCACACAACGCTGGCCGCGTCGGTGGAGGAGATCCTGAACGAGATGGAAACGTCGGTGCCCAACTTATGGCCGAAGAGAAACTGAACATCGCGTGGGGCATCTTCGACACCGAGGACGGGGTCTGGCTGGGCGACCACGACGGGCCGGCGACGTTCGCCCAGGAGGACATCGCGAGGGTCGCGGCGCAGATAGCCGACGTGCGGTTGCGGCAGCAACCGGGCCGGTGCCGCGCGAAAGAACTCCCGGAGGAGTGGCGGCGGCGCATGCGATACCGCGACGAGAAGCCAGCGTTCATGTCGGGCGAGGACGCGTTGCGTGAGTTGGAGGAGGGGCGGTTCCTGTGACCGAGAAGGAGAAGCGCAACTTGCGGATCGGCGACGTGGTGCACACCGCGCATGGCAACTACTGCGTGGTCGCCACGGACGAAGTCGAGCGGACTGGCGAGGGGACGTCCCTCCATTACCAGACTCCGGTGCTCGTGCGCTGCTTCCGCATGCGCGACGTGGCGCGCTACCAGAACGGCTTCCGGCCGCCGAAGCCCAGGAGGAAGAAGAGGACGTGAGCGGCATGTCGAGCGGCGCGCCCAACTTTCCGCGGTCTCCGGGCCAGCATTCCTGGCGGAAGACCGGCCTCACGCTGTACGTGGTGTACCGCCACCCTCGGGACTACCCGGAGGAATTCGTGGTGCGCCGGTGGACGCTCGACCAACCGGAGCGCGGCGATCCGTTCCTGCGCGGCGCCTCTCTCGACGATGTGCGCGCGCTGCTGCCGCCGGGACTCTACAACCTGGGGCGGCATGAGGACGACGATCCAGTCATCGTGGAGGTGTGGGTGTGATCAGGATACTGGCCAAGCTGGCGCCGCGCGAGATCGACGGCGCGGACGAGGTCCTCGAGGGAGTCGTGGCCGAGGTGTCATCCGGCAATCTGTGCCGCCTCTGGCCTGCGATGACGTACGACGATGCGAAGAACCAGACGCGCATCGCGTTCTTCTTCGAGTGGCAGCAATCGCCGACGCCGAACGATATCGCGGAGGTCACAGCGTACACCAACGAGCTAATGGGCAAGCCTCCGGAACTGATGACCGAGACGAAGAACGACCCCGGCCACGACGCCAGTAACGCGGAGTGGCTGCGCACCGGCACAAAGCCCGCGCGGAGGAGGACGAATTGACCTGCGACTTCTGCTCGTCGGAAGCTCCGGTCTGGCGCTATCCCGCCGGAAGTTTCAAGGACCAGCATGGATCGATGAGCGTGTCGGACTGGCTGGCGTGCGAGGAGTGCCACCGGCTGATCGAGGACGGCGACCGCGAAGCACTGGCCGGACGGGTGATTCTGACGCCCACCGTCAAGGCGGGCGTCGCGGCAGGAATCATGGACGAGACGTTCGCCAAGCATTACGCGCGCGGCTTGCACGATGGCTTCTTCGAGCACCGGCGCGGTCCGGCCAGGAGGATATCGGTGTGACGCGCTTCGAATATTACCGGGACCTGCTGAAGTTCCTCTGGCGATGCCGCGTGGCGTACCGGCAGGCGATCCTGGAGGACCGGCACGTCACCTATTTCACCGTCACCCGCTACGGCGTGCCGCGCACATCCATCCTGATCGGCCACGGGCGGGCAGCCTGGCAGATCAGCGATTTCGCCACGCGCTATTTTGCGGTCCGGAACCCGGAGGGTGGACGGTGAGCAACGACGATCTTGCAAACCTGCGCGACCGACAGAGGAGAGCTATGCCAGTGTTGAGCGACGACCAACTTGCCAGCCTGCGCGACCAGCAGATGAGCGCGGCGCGCGTCCACAAGGCCTGCACGAATTGCACGGCGCAGGTCTGGCCGAACTACTGCCGCGAGTGCGACGAGCATTTCGAGGACGGGCATTGGCCGACGTGCCCGCGCTACGCCGCGCACTCGAAGCACCGGAGGTATTGAGGCATGGAAACTCCATCGATGATCATGCCGCCGCCGCGACTGGCGCGCCGCCCCAAGGACGCGCGTGGCTATCCGATCCCATGGAACGTGCTGGTCGGCGACGACGGCACGCCGTTCTTCACCGTCAACGACGACCGCCGCCACTGGGTGGCGGTCCGCGACGGCCTGTGCCCGCTCTGCGGCGAAGCCCTCGGCAGGTGGAAGTGGTTCGTTGGCGGGTCGCGCTCGGCGTTCGACGAAAACGGCTGGTACATGGATCTGCCCGGCCACCGCGACTGCATCGAATTCGCGCTCCAGGTTTGCCCGTATCTGGCCGCACCGAAGTACGGAGGCCGGATCGATATCGTGCATGCGGAGAAGCTCGGCAAGCTGACGCCGGTCTTTCTCGACGAGACGCAGATCCCGGATCGGCCGGACGTGTTCGTAGCGGTCGCCAGCACGCGCGTCGAGGCGCGCTCGCGCGGTCCGTTGCTTCCTTACGTCCGGCCCGCGCGGCCCTTTCTGGGTATTCAATACTGGCGGCACGGCAAGCGTCTCAGCGACGCCGAGGGCGAACGGATTGTGCGGGCGGCGATGGGCGACGACTGGACGCCGCCGGCCCGCGAACAGGGCCTATGAGGTTACCAATTTCGGCCGAACTGCTTTACCGGATTTGCCGGGCCTTCGAGGACATGCAGAGACAAGGATTCAACTTGCGCGAGACATGGCATCCCCAGCCCGAGCCCTCGCTCATAGGTGTATACTGATCGGACTAGGGAGTCTGGAATTAAGCTGTGACCAATCTGATGCGGCATCAGCAAAGAACCTGGAGGTCGGCTACGCTGCCAGGTTTGTTTGGAGCGGTGTTTGCACAGCTCCTTGTCATTGCGTTACCTGCCAGCGGCCAAACGATCACCACGGTAGCAGGCAATGGGAACAGCAGCTACTCCGGCGACGGAGGAGCGGCTACCGCGGCACAACTAGGCCCCTTGGGCCTCGCGCTGGACAGTGGGGGAAACCTGTACGTCGCTGATTCGATTAATAACCGGGTAAGGAAGGTGACACCGCTCGGTATCATCAGTACTGTAGCTGGCAACGGTAACGCGGGTTTTGCGGGTGACGGCGGAGCCGCCTTGGGGGCCGAATTGAACGATCCTGCGGGGGTCGCACTGGACAGCCAGGGGAACCTGTATATAGCGGACTTTTACAACTCTCGCGTCCGACGGGTGGCGCCCTCCGGAGTGATATCGACGGTTGCAGGCAATGGCACAATTGGTTCATATGGCGACGGCGGGCCCGCTACGGCCGCAGCCCTGAGCTTGCCGACCGGCGTAGCTGTGGACCAGGCAGGCAACCTGTACATCGCGGATGGTGGAGCTGGATTAGTCCGTAAAGTGACAGCGACAGGGATTATCAGCACCGTGGCCGGGAACGGAACCTATGGGTTCTCAGGAGATGGCGGGCCGGCCACGGCAGCGGAGCTGAACGCTCCCTCCAATGTTGCTCTGGATAGCGCGGGAAACCTGTATATCGCCGACGTCTTTGCGAATTGCGTCCGGAAGGTCAGTACGACCGGAGTAATCTCCACCGTGGCAGGCAATGGCAACGCGGGGTATTCCGGCGATGGCGGGCTCGCTAGCGCGGCATTGCTGAATGGCCCGTTCGCGGTCGCTGTGGACAGCCAGGGTACCCTGTATATTGCCGATACCAACAACAACCGCGTCCGCGCCGTAACACCTGCAGGACTCATCAAGACCGCAGCCGGCGACGGCAACGCAGGCTATGCTGGCGACGGCGGACCGGCAACCCTGGCCGAGGTGGACCAGCCCTCAGCCGTCATAGTCGATACAGCGGGCGAGCTATACATCTCGGACGGTACGAACCGCGTCCGGAAGGTGACTGCGCCTCTAACACCGCTGATCCTGGCAACACCTGCCTCTCTTTCCTTCACGATGCAAGACGGGGGCGCGCCGCCTCCTACCCAAACCCTATCGATCTCAAGTGCCGGGACCGCACTAACATTTACCGCTGGTACGAGTACGGCTAGCGGTGCCAACTGGTTGTTTATCAGTCCTACAGGCACTCTTACTACGCCAGCGGCCTTGACAGTAGTGGCATACCCCACGGGCCTTGCCCTTGGCACCTATCGGGGCACGGTCAATTTGTATGCTAGTGGTGCGTCCAACAGCCCGCTGGCGGTCAACATCTCGCTGACCGTAACGGCGCCTCCGGTCTTGACCATCCAGGAGGCGTCGAATGGAGCCTTCGTCCAAGGGCAGCCTGGCTCGTATACGATCACTGTCGCGAACGCTGCCACAGGCGGCGCTACCAACGGGATCGTTACGGTAACAGATACGGTGCCGTCGGGGCTCGCCCTAGTCTCGATGGCGGGTTCCGGTTGGAACTGCTCGGGAGCCTCCTGCACGAGGAGCGATTCCTTGGCTCCCGGATCCGGTTACCCCTCCATCACGGTTAACGTCACCGCGGCCTCCACCGCGCCGTCTCAAGTTACCAACTTAGTCACGGTATCAGGTGGAGGTGCCGCATCGGCCGCCGCTAGTAATGTCACCAGTGTGGCGTCATCATCGATCCCGTTTATTACGTCGGTCGCGAACGCGGCCGGTGAAGGAACTGCTGTCGCACAGAACACCTGGATCGAAATCTACGGCATCAACCTCTCTCCCGATACGCGTCAGTGGCAGTCGACGGATTTCATCAGCAACCAAATGCCCACGCGGCTTGACGGCGTGAGCGTCACGGTGAATGGGCACAGCGCGTACGTGTACTACATCAGTTCGATGCAGGTAAACGTGCTGACGCCGCTCGATTCCACCCAGGGCACCGTGCAAGTGCAGCTTTCTAACAACGGCTTGACCAGCGCTGCGTTCCCCATACAACTCCAATCTTACGCACCGGGGCTCTTTGAGTTCAGCGGCAGCGCCTATGCGGCGGCAACGCACGCGAATGGGAGTCTGCTCGGGCCCGCCAGCCTGTATCCGGGATCCACCACACCGGCAACCCCTGGCGAGGTGATAACCCTGTACGGTAACGGCTTCGGGCAAACGTCACCGCCGGTGGTGAACGGATCGGCCACCCAGACCGGGGTTCTGCCGGTGCAGCCAGTCGTCAGCATCGGCGGGACGACGGCCACCGTCGAGTACGCCGGTGTGGTGGGGCCCGGCTTATACCAGATCAACGTGTACGTCCCGGCAACCACGCCCCCCGGCGATGCGTCCGTGCAGGCTACCTATAACGGCGTGGCATCGAACACGGCCCGGCTCACGGTGAGCGCGCCCAGTTTGACGGGATCGTTGCAAATCTCCATCGGCGGGCTGCCCAACGGAGTCGCGCCGAATGTATCGATCACTTCGTCCGCAGGCTTCTCCGCGTCGGTCACCGGCAACCAGACCTTACAGGTGGCTCCCGGAAGCTACACCGTCGTGGCAAATTCGATTCCCGCGGGAAATGTGACGTATGGTGCGTTTCCCGTGCAGCAAACGGTGAGCGTGCAGGCGGGCGGAGTGAGTCCGGTGCAGGTATCGTACTCGACCGTCATCCCCAACACCACCATGGTGCTCGACCAGCAGGGCATCCAGGGATTGTCGGTGTCGACGGACGGCAGCACCGTCACGCTCCCCGCCGCTAGCCCGGTGGCGCAATCGCTGGTGCCGGGCAGCGTACTGGCCATCGGAGTCACACCGGCCACTCCCTACGGATCGCTCAATAAGATCGTGTCGGTGAGCCAGACTGGTTCGCAGATTGTTGCTCAGACCACGCAGGCCACGCTTTTGGACGCCTTCCAACAGGCCAATTTCACCTTCAACACCACATTCCCCACGCCGAGTCCGCAAGCGTCGCGGGCCTTGCGCCGCGGCGTCACCATCAGCCGCAGGCCGCTCCAAAACCATCGTCTGGCGCTCAAGAACCCGCTGGACTCGGCAGAGATTCCCTGCTCCAGCGACACATCGCTGGTGATGCAGATGTTCGACACGCCGATTGTCGATGACCCCAACGGCACGATTACGGTAAACGGCGAGATCGAGATCTGCCCGAGCTTCGAATTCGACTGGAGTATCACGCCGTTTCCTCCGAGCCTCCACTCCCTGACCGCGACGGCAACCCTGGGGGAGGACATCCAGGTCACCATGTCGGGTTCTTACCAGAACGGGTTTAACCAGGAAGTGGATCTAGCCACCATTGTGACAGACCCGGTGACCGTCTTCGTCGGACCAGTACCACTGGTGTTGACGCCGAGCCTCACCTTATTTGTGGGTGCCAGCGGCAGCGTCAACGCAGGATTCTCCACCGGCGTTACGCAAACTGCCAGCATTACAGGCGGAATCTCATACGCCAACGGGCAGGCGTCGCCAGTATTCACGCAGAACGCCAATTTCGCACAGGACCCCTTGGCGCTGGATGCCAGCGCCTCGGTGAAGGCCGATGCCGGTGTAACCATCGCGCTGAACATTGACGGGGTACTTTCGCCCGAATTCTCACCCGACGCTTACCTTCAGATGAGCGCCAACATCAACGCCAACCCCTGGTGGACGCTGACCGCCGGCCTGGAGGGCGATGCCGCGGTGAAAGTCGGTATCTTCGGTTTGTCGAAGGATTTCGATTTCCCCGGCCTTTTCGACTTCTCCACACCGATCGCGCAGGCCAGCGGGGGCTTCACGGGCTCGGGTGCGGCTCCGGTACTGAGTAGTATTAGCCCGACCTCCGCGCCAGCGGGATCTGCCGCGACTACCTTGACCTTCACGGGATCGAATTTCGTGCCCGGTGCCACCGCCTATTTCAACAGTACGGTCCTTGTGACGACGTATGTAAGCACACAACAGTTGACCGCTATGCTACCGGCCAGCTCCTTGACCACCGCGGGAGCCTACGCGGTTACCGTGAAGAATCCGGATACCGCAGGTCTGTCGGGCTCGCAGAGTTTTGTGGTGCAGGCGGTGGTGACGCCGAATCCCACGCCCACCATTTCCTCCCTGGCGCCTAGCTCCGTGAGTGTTGGTACACAGTCCTTATTGGTCACAATTAACGGAATCGGCTTCCTGCCTTCTTCGACGGTGACGTTCAACGGGGTTTCGCATGTTGCCTCGTATATAAGCAGCGGCCAGTTGACAGTAACGCTCGGCGCTACGGACCTTAGAACGGCTGGCAGTTTTGCAGTTGTGGTGACAAACCCTGCCCCGGGAGGCGGGCCGTCCAACGCCGCCGCCTTTGCCGTGACCTCAGGCATACCAGCCGGCTTTACTATCTCGACCGCGGTCGGCGATGGCACCTGCAGCCTGAGCCACTCAGGGGACGGAGGGCCAGCCACTAAGGCCACTCTTTGTTATCCGACGGGCGTCGCACTTGACGGAGCCGGCAACGTTTATGTGTCAGACGGTGACCGCGTGCGCCAAGTAACTCCTAAGGGCACAATAACGACTTTTGCCGGAGGAGGCAACGGGTGTGCCGGGCAAAGCGATTCCTTGGGCGACGGATGTCCTGCAACAAGCGCCGTGCTAACGGGGGTCCAGGGCCTCGCCGCGGACACCGCTGGTAGGCTGTACATCTCCGACAACGGTGTTCGCATCCGTCTGGTCTCTCCGAATGGAGTCATTACCACAGTAGGAGGCAGCATCAATGGTAACGTAGGATACAGCGGTGACAATGGCCCGGCCACAAGCGCTCTTTTTGATGACGTTGCAGGTATCGCACTGGACACTTCCGGCAATCTCTACATTGCCGACGAGGAGAACAACGTCATCCGAAAAATATCACCGGCTGGCATAATCACCACAGTCGTCGGCAACGGGTACGGTGGCTTCTCAGGCGACGGCGGCCCAGCAACCAGCGCTAGACTGGACTCCCCCTCGGGGGTGGCCGTCGGACCGGCCGGCGATCTTTATATAGCGGATTCATACAACCAGCGCATTCGGAGTGTCTCGGCGGGCGGCACGATCACTACCTTCGCAGGAACAGGTGCGGCCGGCGCCGGCGCCGGGGGTTTTTCCGGAGACGGAGGCTCGGCTGTCCTCGCCTACTTGAACGTCCCGGGCGGCGTCGCGGTTGATCCTTTGAACAGCGTTTACATCGCGGATCTATTGAATAACCGCATCAGGAGGGTCCTCCCGAATGGTGTCATAGCAACTGTGGCAGGAAGTGGCCCAGCGGGCTTCGGTACTGGGGGTTACGGGGGCGATGGAGGGGCTGCGACCAGTGCCTTGATGAATTATCCGGAGGCGGTGGCCATTGACGCGGCAGGCGATGTGTATGTGGGAGATTCGGGAAACAACGTAATTCGGCTGCTCAAGCCGAATGGACAAACCGTCGTTCCCACAAACCCCCTGCCTACCATCGGCAACCTCTCACCATCAACCGCCCAAGCAGGAGCGAATTCGCTCACCCTGACCGTGAATGGAACGAACTTCCTTCCGGCCTCTGTGGTGACCTTTAACGCGGTAGTGCACCCTGCGACGATTGTCAGTTCTAGCGAACTCACCATTACGCTCAGCGCTTCAGATCTGGCTAGCGTTGGAGCATTTCCAGTGGTGGTTACAAACCCCGTCCCCGGTGGCGGCGCGTCGAATTCATCGATCTTTACCGTTTCGTCTGCAGCAACCGGCACCCTTCTGGGTAAACTGTTCGGGATCGAAGGTACGATTAGTCTATCGGGCAAGACCATGAGTATTGAGATTCAAGGCGCATGCGACACCAGCGGGCCATGCACGGTTACAGTGGACGATGAGTTGTCCGTGGCTTCGTCTCCAATTCAGTTCACGTTCGCTCTGAATTCGTCGGCCAGCACATCGGGAAGCACCGTTACCTTTAATGGGGCGGTCACAACTGGCTTATACACCGATTCCAGCCAGGATATAGTTGCGGCGATTACGTCTGTCACGCTGACGATCAATTTTACGAGTTTCACTTCAGGAAGTTCGGTCACCGGAAGCCTGAATATGATTACAGCCAGCGGATCGCATCAGGGGACGTTCACCGGGACGGCCACAACGATAAATTGATTGAACGTGATCGAATGTGATTGAACGATTGCACAAGTTCTGAGCGATCTCGCTCAAGTAGCGCGCCGCGCTCACCACGTCGGCCCCGTCTGCGATTCGTCCTGCGGGAAGTAGTCTTCGGCATCATAGAGGCAGGCGACGTTGGACTCGGCCCGCAGCCGGACGCGTTCGGTTTCGGTGACCATGATCGTCACCGGTGCGCGTGCCTTGCAAACTGATGAAGGCATGACGGCGTTCTGGTTTTCCTGCCCGGCGTTCACCATACAGGTCAACGTCGATGCGGACGGCATCATCCGGTCGACCGCGCCTATCGCTCGCCGGTTCATCGGCCAACCGCTGGCGAACCTGGAACGATGGCAGAAGTGCAAGGCGATTGTGCTTCACGAGACACCCGATACATAGGAGGCATTATGGCGAACGACGAATCGAAACCCAGCATTGCCGATTTGCAGTTGGACCAGGAGTTGTACGCCCAGTTCGTCCGGTGGTCCCGCTTCAGCCCGGAGGACTCCTATCAACGAATCCTGCAAAAGCAGGTTCCGAAATTACCGAAATTCGATAAATCGCATTTCGCGCGCACCATCACCCTGCTGCGGAAGGCTGGCGTGTCGAGCGAGGAGATCGTCGGTAGCCCGGTCTGGACCACGGCGCCGGTCGAATGGCACGTGTGCCCTCGTGGGCTGCGTAAGGAAGGCCTATGGCCGGCGGGTAAACCGGCGCCCGCGAATGTGGACGAGCTGCTCGAATCGCACGGCAGGCAAATTCTGAAGCGCCTGGTTCCGGAACTCGGCATCGGCAAGGACGACTTCACATCCATCGTTCTCACGTTGTGGGATCGCGGAGTGCCGTTCGAACCGGGCACTTTACCGTACGGCGTGAATTATGTGGAGGTCGAGCGGGAAATCCTGTTTATCAAGGGCAGCCCGATGTTCGCCAGCGCGCCTGTGATTTGGAGTAATCGCGTCTCACGTCTCGTGCGCCACAAAATCAAGGCGATCCGCGATGCACGCATAAATCGCGAATAATATTCCTCGGCTATATATACCGGAAAGACGCGCGAAGTGTCTCACGTCTTTTGGGCCGCCTCTTACGGTTGCCGCCGCCGCGCGTTCCTGGCGGCAGGGGCGCGCGCCGGGCCGGGAGGTGGCCTATCACGTCCTGCCGGGCGTCCGGCGCGTTACTGGCGGCCCTGTGGCCGACGGAAAGCCTTCACGTTGGCGGCGCCACCGCACCCGCAAACTGCTCTGCCACGTTTCGTCCTATATAGGGAAAGAACGCTTTTTTATCATCCTCCAAAATCACCTTTCCTGTTCACGGTGACCGCGCGGGACCCGCGCGTGGGGCTATTCCCGAGACCATCGAATCCGGCCGAACGGTACGGCACAACCGAAGGCACACAAACGGCGAAAGGCACAAATCCGGCACATGGGCCAACCGGCCACGGTGCGCCACGGTACGTGAAAGCTATCCTGGCAATTTAATCGCTTTGGAATCCGATACTTGCCACGATGCCACGATTACCATGGTGTTTTCTTGCGTGGTTATCATCAACGAAAACGTCTTTTTTTCCTATATAGGATGAACTGGCAGGAACGTGGCATCTGTTGACCGGCAAGGGGTTATTCTGCCACGATCACAAAAAAAACGCATCGTGGCAGATCGTGGCATCGTGGCAAGTGCTTGATGGAGGCGGGTTTGCGGTGCCACGATTGTTTCTTGGCCTCGTGGCGGCGGGCCGTGCGCCCGGTGGAGTCGGCATCCGGTTTCCTGGCGCGAACCAATCGTAACCCCGTTGGGCGCGCCTGTCCAGTATTAATTTGGGTATCGCCTGGGCGCGCAGCCATCGCGGAACCGGACCAGGAAGTGCGCCGCATGATCATCGACAAGCTGCGCGAGTTGCGGGATCGGCAAAGATAATCGCAGCGCACACGAGAGGCCCACCCTTCGGGGTAGGCTTTCTTGCTTTATGGGCGTAAACCCTGCGATGAAATCGTCGCAGGGTTTCCTGGGAGGCGGCGCGCGCGCCGCCAACGTTTTGCCGATTAATCCGTATGCATGCTCGAACCGCCGTTGGCCGTCGATTTGTTCTGTGGACTGGGCGGTTGGGCCGAGGGCTTCCTGGCGGAAGGCTTCCGCGTGGTCGGTTTCGATATCGCGCGCCACGACTATGGCGAGGGCGACTATCCTGGCCAACTCGTCCTGCAGGACGCGCGCATGCTGCACGGCTCCCAATTCCGGCGCGCGGCGTGCATCGTGGCGTCCCCGCCGTGCCAGGAGTATTCCTACCGCGCGATGCCTTGGAAACGCGTGCGCCAGTTGCCGGCGCCATCGAACGAGTTGTTCGAGACGTGCTTCCGGATTCAACGCGAGGCATCGGCGGCGGCGAGCCACCACGTCCCGATGGTCGTCGAGAACGTACGCGGCGCGCAGCGATACGTGGGCCGCGCGGCTTGGCACTTCGGCAGCTACTACCTTTGGGGCGACGTGCCCGCGCTAATGCCGTTCGCGTCCGGGGTGAAGATGAACGGCAGCGGGGCGGCGTGGTTCGACGCGGGCTTCACGCGCTTCCCGAGCAGCAGCCCGCGGCGGCAAGCAGCGTCGGCGCAGATCGCCAAGATACCGTTCGGCTTGGCGCAGCACATCGCGCGAGTCTACAAGCCAATGTGATGGTTGCCGCGGAGAAAGACGGACGGGAGCAGTTGGCCGGTGCGATGGACCTACTGCGTCGCAAGGCAGACGAGATCGAATCGCGGGTCTGCAGTAGCCTTTGAATAACGAGACAAAGATACGAAGAATTCACTTTGGGAACCGAACCTTGATCTCCAGAGGCTTATCGCCTAGAGAGCGCAGGTAATAACAGGCCGTCATGATAAACTCTGGCTCGTGATTAATATAGTAATCTTGTTTGGTCACCTCTTGAAAGGGGCCAAGAGGGTTGCCGTCGTTGGCTACGCCATAGTATTGCACGCCCACAGGCAATAGAAAGTGCGCCGGTTTACACAGCTTGATCCACGCTTCACCCACGGGAGCAAATATGCTTACGGTCTCGCCCGGGTAATGTTCGACGGCCTTGGCGGTCCCGAGTGCTGCGGTTAACCTGTTTTGGCGGGCTTGACTTTCGGCATTAGACTTCAGTGCGCGCGTGTATGCTTCACGCTGATCCTTTGTAGCAAAATAGTGGAGCGTCTGAGGCAATACAACGAAAAACGCGAACAGAATAATAGCCCAGCCCCACCTCCGTCGTTTCCGCGTTGAAGCTTCAGCGGCCTTTTCAGCGGCGTCTTTAGCTGCCTGAGCTGCGGCAGTGGCGCGCCGCTCAGGTTCCCTCCTTATCCATTCTTCACGCTCCCTCGCCTTACGAGCTTCTTCCGCGGCGCGACGTTCCGATTCCCGAGCCGCCCTCGCTTTCCTGCGGGCCTCAACCTCTACCCAGTACGACTCTGGAACAATGCCGTGACACTTCGGACACCGGGACGCGTCCATCAAGAGAGTCTTAAATCGGCAAAATGGACACGTATAGTCGCCAGGGTTCGCAAACTGATACGCAGCCTCCTCGGCCCGCCTCTCAGCTTCCTCCTGAGCCTCATAAAAGCGCTCCGTGGCGCGGCTCTCGGCTTTTTCTTGATCGTCACGGCAACTTGGGCAGCCTTGGCCATAGTATTCGCCATGGATATGGCAGTAGTGGGTCTCGCTCACGTTGATCGGTATGATTATACAGCTAGCGGTAAGCGTCCGAGAACCGCGCGCAATCACCCGCAAGAGGGGCCAAAGTGCGTGCACGTTCCGTGGAACCATCCGGCGTTATCAGTCGAAAGGCCGAGCGACCACCGCGAAACTGAGTAGCCACTGCGAGGACGTCTATTTCGATTCGTCGCCCGGTAGTCAGCCTTAAAGTAATGCTACTCTTGTCGGCACTCCAACGGAAGCGCCAATCTCTCGGCGGCTTGCGGGACCTGACTTTCGACCGCGGGCCGCGAGGTGGAATGGTGCGGCAGTTCGCTAGCGCCAGGCGCGCAAAAAGTGGTTGACCGCTGGTTGACCGTGGTTGACCGCGCGGTTTACCGGCGACCGCCAATGGCCACAAACGAAAACGGATAGGCGAGTCGCAAAAGAAAATCCTCGACGGAACCGCCTTAATCGCGTACTCTGGCGACAGATGGATGCTGAAAAACCGCTGCTGATGGACCAAGTCCAGTACGCCAAGCACCGCGGCAAGACCAAACAGTACATCAACAAGCTGGTGAAGGCCGGAGTGCTGGTCATGCGCGGAGGCAAGATCGACGTGCGCGCGTCCGACCAAGTGCTGGACGACAAGCCGTTGCCCGAAATCGACGAACCGCCCGCCGCCAGGACCATGACGACCGCGCGGACGCCGGAGGACGGGCAGCAGAGGACCACGTACGCGGAGGCTCGAACGATCCGGACGGTTTTCCAGGCGAAGCTCGCACGGTTGGACTTCGAAACCCGCCAGGGAAAGTTAATCGAAGCGGAGGGCGTGCGGTTGCGGATCTCGGAACACGTGCGCGCGCTCCGAGACGGACTGCTTGGGCTGCCGGACCGGTTGGCGAGCACGTTGGCCGCGGAGACCGACCAGCGCAAGGTCCATGTGCTCCTGCGGACGGAAATCACGCGCGAGTTGGAGGCGCTGGCTCATGCACTCGGCGACGTGTAATTGATGTATGGGCACCGGAACTAATGCGGATTATTTCTTAGCGGCGCGTAGGCCATCCTGCCCCGAGCGGGATGGATGTATCCCGCTCGGAGGAGTGGTCCGAAAAACAAAAGACCGAAATGGCGACCGCGATTAATCAGGACGCACCGGATACGATCTACACCGCCGTCGATGCGCCGTTCGAAGCCGCGCTCCTGCCCGACCCCGATCTCGACGTAAGCCAGTGGGCCGACGAGTACCGCGTGCTCTCGCGCGTCTCGGCCGGAGAGCCGGGCCGGTGGCGCACCTCGCGCACGCCGTTCCTGAAGGAGATCATGGACTGCCTCAGCCCGTCCTCGCCGTTCTCCCGCGTGGTGTTCGTGAAGCCGGCGCAGATCGGTGGGTCCGAAGTGCTGTTGAACTTCCTGGGCTACATCATCCACTACGCGCCCGGCCCCACGATGATGGTGCAGCCCACCGTCGAGTTGGCGAAACGGTTCTCGCGGCAGCGCATCGCGTCCCTGATCGAGACCAGCCCGACGCTGGCCCGACGCGTGTCCGATCCGCGCGAGCGCGACTCCGGCAACACGATTCTGGCGAAGGAGTTTCCGGGCGGCGTGCTGGTGGCGACCGGCGCCAACAGTTCGGTCGGACTGCGCTCGATGCCGGCGCGGTATCTGTTGATGGACGAGGTCGACGCGTACCCGGCGTCGGCGTCGACTGGCGGCGCGGGCACGGAGGAAGGCGATCCGGTCGACCTGGCCATCCGGCGCACCGGCACGTTTGCCAACCGGCAGATCGTCATGGTCTCGACGCCGACCATTGCGGAGACCAGCCGCATCGAGGCGGCCTACCAGGAATCCGATCAGCGGAAGTACGAGGTGCCGTGCCCGCATTGCGGCGCGTTCCAAGTCCTGCGATGGGCGCAGGTGAAATGGCCGGAGCGCAAGCCAGCCGACGCATGGTACGAGTGCGAGCGTTGCCACGAGCGTATCGCGGACCACCACAAGCAGGACATGCTGGCGCGGGGCCGGTGGCGTGGAGAAGCTCCTGGCGATGGGGAGACGGCGGGCTTCTGGCTGAACGGACTCTACTCTCCGTGGACCACCTGGGGACAACTGGCGAAGGACTTTCTCCGCGCCCGGAAGTCGCCCGAGCGGATGCAGACGTTCACCAACACGGTCCTGGCCGAGACGTTCCAACTGGCCGGCACGATGAAGACGGACGCGAGCGAGCTGCTGGCGCGGCGGCAACCGTACCGTCCGGAAGTGAAGCTGCCGGCGGGAGTGGTGCTGATCACCTTGGGCGCGGATCTTCAGGCCGACCGCATCGAGTTGGAGATCGTCGGTTGGGGCCGCGACGAGGAGTCGTGGTCGCTGGCGTACATCGTGCTGGCCGGCGATCCGGCGCAACGGGATCTGTGGGACGCCTTCGATCAGGTGCTTTCCTTGAAGTTCGATCATCCGTGCGGACGTGAGTTGGCGATAGCGGTGGCCTGCGTGGACTCCGGTTTCCACCAGGGCATCGTGCAAGGGTTCTGCAGCGGGCGGCAGAGTCGAAACGCGATGCCCAAGATGTATCCGGTCAAGGGCGCTGCCGGCCAGCGTCCCATCTGGCCGCGCATGCACAGCAAGGCGAAAGACAATCGTCCGCTGTGGGTCATCGGCGTCGACGCCGGCAAGGAGGCGCTCTACGCCCGCTTGAAGATCACGGAGCCCGGACCGGGCTTCTGCCACTTTCCGATTAGCGACCAGTACGACCTAGGATACTTCGAGCAGCTTACCGCCGAGACCTGCCGCGTGCGGTACACCAAGGGGTTTGCGCACCGGGAGTGGACCAAAAAGCCGGGCGCGCGCAACGAGGCGCTCGACGCCCGATGTTACGCTTACGCAGCGTTGCAATCGCTAATCGCCGGGCGGTTCCGATTAGGCAAGCAGGCAGATCAGATCGAAGCGATGCTTCCGAGGACGCCGGGAGATGAGGATCGCCCGGCCCGCCCGATGCCCATGCCGCCACCGCCACGCCGCCCCGAGCGTGAGTGGATCGAGAGAAGGGATTGGTTCAATCGCTGATGGCACATTGCGTTCAGTCCGGAATCGTGACCGCCGCCTGCAGCAATTGCGGCGGCCGCGCGGAGAAGATGCACCAGCCGGTGTTCCACCGCGGAGTTTTCTGTCCGAAGTGCTGCCCGGTCTGCGGGAAGAATGCTGCACCACCTCAGCCAGCACCACCGGCGCCACTGCGCGGCGTGGTCGTGGCGGCGGCCAAGCGCAGCCAGACGCCGGCACCGGCGCGGGGCACCTCGCAGTTTCAAGACGCCGGGTGGGGACATCGTCCCAACGATCCGTGGGCGCACGACCGCGCGCGGCACGAGAGTCCGAGGTGGGTTCCGGCGCGTCCGCACTGGTTCCGATAGAGTTCGATCCGGATGCGATTCGGTTGCGATCCGATTCGGGCCGCGCGGGTCGAAAACGCACAAAATCGTCGTCGACGTTGAAGTTCAGTGTTTTGCCCTCCTGGAGCCCTTGATTCTAAAGCAAAGATAGGCGTTGACAGCCGGGGGGTATCCTGGCTTACCGTGGCCAGTAAGAACGCGCGGCAACGCGCGTAGTTACCCTTGCGGGAATACCCGCACACCCTTTCAAAGCGGCTTGCGCCCAAAGTGTCTCTCGGAACTCCCAATCGCGAAGTACTTGACGTTCGGATTCTAAATCCATTTGCCGGACGTGGATACACCAGCAGGAAGCGGGCAGAGCGTTATGTCCGGCGTGGTGTCGCGCAGTGGGTAGAGGACAGCCAGGGGCGCGCATGCCTTCAGTTTCTTGCGACTGGCCAGACCGCCGCAGCCATCGCCGCGTCGATGGCCAGGAACGTTGGTTACGATCTGGCGGCCTACGACGGCATGGCTAAGATGCACCAGATGCGCAACGTGCCCATCGTGGGCGCCGGCAAGATGCTGAACCTCGGCAAGCGCAAGGGCGCGTCGCGCCACGTCTTCCTAGCGGCCCAGGTCTGGTAGTAGCCGATAAAGCAATGTAAGGCTGCTGGCGTTCCTGCTGCGGGCGACCGACGGACTGATTCCGGTAATCCGCTGACGCAACCGATCTATTCACGCGGTCCGCGCGGGCTGCACAACCGCAACCACTAGACCGAAAGGAACTTTCCCCGTATGGCAGACGCAATTACGAACCCGAACCCGAATTACAATCCGGGCTTCAATCCCAATCTTTCTCCGGCGGTAACGCACCAGCCCAGCCTCCTCGGTGGCGCGGAGAACATCAAGCTTCTCTTCGACGAGGAGCTTGATAGCCGGCGTGAAACCCTGGCGCGGCAGCGCGCCTGGGAAGCGGTCTCGCTCGAGCAGGCGCACATCGCGAACCGGCGCTCGCAGAACGCGGCAACCATCGATCACGCCATCAATGCCGGCCTGGTGCTCTCCGGTCAGATCGGTGCGACCGAGGGCCAGCAGACCGTTTCGCCTGCGGGCACGGCGGCCAGCGAAACCACCAAGGGCGCGGTCGCGGCGGCCGGCGCCGGCGAGGCGGTGAGCGCCCAGACGGTCACGGCGAATACCGCCAACCTGATGACGGCGCTTACTCCGGTGATCGCCTCCTCTGTGGCGAACGCGGTGAGCACCGCGTACCAGATGTTCATCGCCAGCTTGCCGACGCTCATCACCGCCATTGGCGGTGCATCGACGCCGTCTCAGACGTCGGCCAAGCCGGCGACGTCGTAGACCTCCCATACGGGGAGGCCTCTTTGCGGGCGCGGCAGCGGAAGCTTCTCTCCAACGCCGCCCCGTGGAGGTTCCCCCAAAGCTTCCACCAGGAGGTGTCTTACGTACCTAACCATTACTCTCGACCCTGCGTCCGTGACTGCTGCCCAGGGGCTCTTAACACAATGGGCAGCAATCGCGGCTGCACCAGCAGATACGCGAGCTCAGCTAGACCGCATGGAAGCTCAGCTTGCGCGTCTCGAAACCGCAACAACCGCACTTCAAACAGGAGAAACAAAAATCATGGCAAGCATCGACGATTTGACGACCGCAGTCGCCGCAGAAACCACCCTCGAAGGGTCGATCATCACTCTCTTGGATGGTGTCCAGGCGCAGCTAGTAGCTGCCGGGCTGGATGCCACCAAGGTCAACGCAGTGTTCGATAAGGTCACTGCCAACAACACCGCGCTGCAGGCTGCGATTACAGCCAACACCCCGGTCGCGCCGGCGCCTCCCGCGCCTCCGGCCGCGCCCGGATCGTAAGCAGTAATCAGGAAGAGCCCTCGGGCTGTACTCCCGAGGGCTCCTGATCGTTTGACGCGGGCACCAGCTTCCCCTATGAGCACTTGCACTATCCCAGAAGAATGGCGCGATGTGATTGGCTTTGAAGCAGATTACGAAGTGTCGTCTGAAGGGCGCGTTCGGAACAAACACACGGGCCACGTTCTTCGGCCATGGGTCGCCGGTCATGGCTATCATTACCTGCGGTTGGGTCGTAAGAACCGGCGGACGGTCCACTCGCTGGTAGCGGAGTCCTTCGTTGGGCCCAGGCCCAGTTCAAATCACGAGGTGGCGCATTGGGATGGCGTCGGCACTAACAACCGCGCGCCCAATCTCCGATGGGCGACGCACGCTGAGAACATTGAGGATCAGCGGCGCCATGGCACGATCCATGCACCTCAGATGCATGGCGACTGTCACCCCATGGCCAAGCTATCGAGCCAGAACGTCGCGGAGATTCGGCAGGTTTACAGCGGTGCTCACGGTCAGCTCGCAGAACTGGCATCACGGTTTGGCGTCCATCCGACAACCGTTCGGCGTGCCGCCACGGGGTTGATGTGGAGCCACGTATGATCGCACCGGCGATGGCACGGCATATTGAGTTGTGGCCCGTGGACCAATTGCGCCCGTACGCCAGGAACGCGCGGACGCACTCGCCAGAGCAGGTAGCGCAGATCGCGGCTTCCATCGTCGAGTTCGGGTTCGTCAATCCGATCCTGGTGGATAGCAGCGCCGGAATCATTGCCGGCCATGGGCGTCTCCTTGCAGCGCGGAAGCTGGGTCTTGTTGAGGTGCCGGTAGTGGTGCTGGACCATCTCAACGAGACCCAGCGTCGGGCATACATCCTGGCCGACAACAAGATCGCGCTCAACGCAGGATGGGACGACGCGCTGCTGGCCGACGAGGTGCGGGCTCTGCAGACCGATGGCTTCGACCTCGATCTGGCGGGGTTCTCGGGCGACGAGTTGGATTCGCTGTTGGCGACGCCGGAGGAACCCGAGTCCGCGCCGGAGGCCGCCGAGGAGATTCCGGTGGCGCCGGTCGTGGCGGTCACCCGGCCTGGCGACCTCTGGCTGATCGGAAAGCACCGACTGGTGTGCGGCGATTGCCGGGACCTCGAGGTGGTTACCAAACTCCTCGATCCGGAGAAGAAGGACGCGCGCCAGATTCAGATGTGCATCACGTCCCCGCCGTACGCCACGCAGCGTGAATACGATTCGTCGAGCGGCTTCCGTCCGATCCCGCCGGACAAGTATGCGGACTGGTATCGCGACGTCGCGGCCAACGTCGCCGCTATCCTCGCGGACGACGGTTCCTATTTCCTGAACATCAAGGAGCACGCCGACGACGGCGAGCGAAGCCTGTATGTGAAGGACCTGGTGATCGCCCACCGCAGGCAGTGGGGCTGGCGATTCGTCGACGAGTTCTGCTGGCGCAAGACCGACAACGGCGTGCCTGGCGGATGGGGAAATCGTTTCAAGAACGCGTGGGAGCCGGTCTTCCATTTCTGCCGGCAGCAGGAAATCAAGTTCCGTCCGAAGCGCGTCGGCCACGAGTCCGAGGACTGCTTCGACTACAGCCCGAACAATCCGAAGTCGACGTCCGGCAGCGGGCTGCTGGGCACGGGCAAGCGTGGCGCCGCCGCGGATACGGGTCGCAACCAGGATGCGTGGCAGCGCACGCACAAGAACCTGAGCGAAGCTACCAATCCCGAGGGGCGCCACACCGGCGTGGCCCGCCCGTCGAACGTGATCGAAGTGAAGTCGGAGTCCTCGCAGGGATCGCACTCCGCTCCGTTCCCGGGCGCGCTGGTCGAGTTCTTCCTGTTCGCGTTCAGCGATCCGGGCGACGTCGTCTATGACCCGTTCATGGGGTCCGGAACCACGATGGCCGCGGCGCACCTGCTGGAGCGTGCCGGTTACGGTTGCGAATTGTCTCCGGCCTATTGCGACGTGATCCTCCGGCGGATGGTCAACCTGGGCGCGGAGATGCCGTTGCTGGCAGAGACGGGCCAACCGTTCGTTGCGGTAGCGGAGACGCGCGGCGTTCCGGTCGAGCAGGCGTTGAATCCCAAGGACCAGGATTCGCGCGCCATCAAGCACAACGGCCCCAATCCTTTCTATGGCACGAAGCGAAAAGCATCGTAGAGTTCCGATGGGCAAAGCTAAGATTCCAACCACGCGTCGCGATCTGTTAGCTTCGCCTGTCGTCGTGAGTGCCACGGGCGTGGTCGTCAACGGTCACGCCCGCCTGGCGGTGGCGCAGCAGTTGGGCATCGACGAACTGCCGGCCATCGTGGTGCGTCACCCGGATATCCGAAACATGGAGGCGTGCTGATGGACGTGGTAGCTCGCCTGAGGACCCTGGCTGTTCAGATCTGGCCTGTGGATCGTCTTCTGCCGTACGCCCGTAACGCGCGGACGCACTCGCCGGAACAGGTGGCGCAGGTCGCCGCCAGCATGCGCGAGTTCGGTTGGACGAACCCCATCCTGGTTGGCGCCGACAATATCATCATCGCCGGCCATGCCCGCCTGCTGGCGGCGCGCAAGCTGGGCTTCGTCGAAGTGCCAGTCATAGTCCTCAACCATCTCACCGAGACGCAACGGCGCGCCCTGGTGCTGGCCGACAACAAGCTGGCGCTCAACGCCGGGTGGGACGAAGAGATGTTGCGCGTAGAGCTCGAGGCGCTGAAGAACGACAAGTTCGATCTCGATATTGTTGGTTTCAGCAGCGACGAGTTGGATGTGCTGTTGGTCGATCCGGAACAGCCCGCCAGCGGGCTCACGGACGACGACGCAGCTCCGGCGCCACCGGAGGTGGCTACCACGGTCGCGGGTGACGTCTGGATTATGGGCGAGCACCGGTTGCTCTGCGGCGACGCCGCGATCCTCGCGGACGTGGAGAAGGTGCTGGCCGGCAGTCTGGCAGATATGATCTTCACCGACCCACCATATGGCGTCGGGATAGCAAGCCGCACCGGTATCAAGGGCGGGTCCTCTGCGGAGGCGCGGGTGCTCGGCACGCAGAACAAGATCGCCAACGACGACCTGCCGATCCAGGAGTTGACGGAGATGCTGCGGGTGGCGTTCGGCAACCTCCTCGTGGCGACGCGGAAGGGCGCGTGCTGGTACGTGACCGCGCCGCACGGTCCGATGGGACTGGCGTTCTCGATTACGCTCAACGAGATGGAGGTCTGGCGGCATTCGCTCGTGTGGGTCAAGGATTCGCTCGTGATGTCGCGGATGGACTATCACTACCGGCACGAGCCCATCTACTACGGGTGGACGCCGGGCGGCACGCACAACGCGGTACCGACGCGCGACCAGGATACGGTCTGGGAGTGCCCGCGCCCGAAGCGCAGCATCGAGCATCCGACGATGAAACCGGTGGCGCTGGTCGAGCGCGCGATCCGCAACAGCAGCAAGGCGCACGACACCATCCTCGACACGTTCGCCGGGAGCGGGACCACGCTCATCGCGTGCGAGAAGTCGGGCCGCCAGGCGCGCGTGCTCGAAATCGACCCGCGCTACTGCGACGTGATCGTCCGGCGCTGGCAGGAGTGGACTGGCCGGCCGGCGCGCCACGGGGAGTCCGGACGCGTGTTCAACGACGTGGCGGCCGGCGTTCAGAAGGGGCCGGAGGCGTTCGATGGACAAGAGCGACCACGTACGGCTGCTTGACGCGGGCTGGGCGTATCACACCTGAGGATTGGATGCGCGCAGCGTGGCGGCCTGAAAACTACGCAGCGCGCCGGGGCGTGACTTGGCGTTCGATGGTCTTGCCGGCCTTTCGCTGCGCCATGCGGAGATCATAGAACGACTGAAGGTTAATCCAGAGTTCCGGCGTCGTTCCGAAGTAGCGCGCCAGTCGCAGTGCGGTGTCGGCGGTTACGCTACGCCGGCCGCGGACGATCTCGTTGATGCGGGGAGCGCCGATGCCGAGTTCCTTTGCCAGTGCGGTGGTGCTCATGCCAAGGGGCACCAGGTACTCTTCCTTGATGGTTTCGCCGGGGTGTGGTGGCTTCATGGTCATTGCAGTTTTCCTTCTAATGGTAGTCCACGATTTCGACGTTGCTTGCTTCGCCTTCCCGCCATTCAAAGCAGACGCGGTATCGGTCGTTGATGCGAATACTGTGCTGGCCGGCCCGGTCGTCCTTGAGGGCTTCGAGCTGCAGTCCTGGGCTCTTGAGATCATGCAGCGTTCTTGCCGAGTGGAGGATAGCCAGTTTGCGATAAGCGGTCTTGGCAATAGCATGGAAGGAACGCGACCGGAGTCCCTGGAAAATCCTCTCCACCTCAGCGTCCTTGAAGCTGCTGATCACATTCATATCGTATATCGATATGCGGAATCGGTCAATTTGAGGGTTCTGGCCCACGGGGCGCGTCCGGCGGCCCGGCTCGCGCAAGACGTCCAGGAGGCATCGCCCGGCGCAACGTGGGCCGCCCCTGCGCCAACGGGCGCGGACACAGCCACGTACGCGGGCGGCGGCGTACTGGCGAATGACCGCAAAAAAGCCGCCCCTTGCGAGGCGGCTTCGTGGAGGACTGCGTGCTTGTCCCAGGCCTACTTCGCTAACCGATACGTCCGGTCGCCGGACTCGCTCTTCGTGCTCTCGATGGCCAAGCCCATTTTCTTGGTAAGCGTTCCGCTGATGAAGCCCCGGATGGTGTGGTTCTGCCAGTCGGTGGCCTTGGCGATCTCTGCCATGGTCGCGCCAGTCTTGCGGCGCAGGAGGTCGAGAACGATGGCCTTCTTCGAGAACTCGCGCGGCACCTTGGCGGTGGCGGCCTTCTTGGCGGGCTTCGCGGTCTTGGCAGGCTTGCTGGCCTTGTCCTGCGCGGGCGCAACCTTGGCGGCTTTCCGCGCGCCCTTGGCGGCTTTGGGCGCCTTGGCCGGTGCGGCGGTGGCGGCGGGCGCGGCTTCCAGAGTGGCTTCGGGCGCGCCGTCGAGCTTCTGGATGGCCTTGAAGATCCGCGCAACCGCGCTCTTGCGGTCCGTGAACTTCTTGACCGACTTCAGGTCCGCGCCGAACCCGGCGACGCCTGCGAAGCTGTTCCAAACGGCGACCAAGCGGTCGGCGGGCCAGTTGGCGGCTACGGCGGCCAACTCCTTCTCGGTGGCGAAGTGCTCTTGGCCTTCGGGAAGCTGCTCGGCGGCGGCGAAGGTCGTGATGGTGTTGTCGGCGTCTATCGAAAAAAGTTTCATGTTGGTGTCCGTTTCCTTTTGTTTGCCTCTATCTGCTGGCACGACCATTCATCACTCTGCTTACGCCCGACAGCAAGCGGAATCTGCGGACTTCCGGAAAAAAGATAAGTGGCCCGAATCTAAGGCGAACGCCGGAGTCCTCGCATGGCTTTAACCCTGGTGCAGTTGCAGGCGAACCTGGACGCCATCAATACCGCGATCGGCGATCCTACCTTGCGCGTGCGCTTTCCGGACGGACGCGAGGTGCAATACCGGACCATCGACGAGTTGCGCAAAGCGAAGGCAGAGATCGAAGAGGATATCCGCGAGATGAGCGGCGCGACTGGCGGGCGCGTCCGGTTGGCGCAAACCAAGCGCGGCGACGGCCCGTCCGGTCCTTCGCTCTACGACAGGTGGTAACTTTCCGATGACAATCAACAAACTGTTATTGGTCGCCGTGCTTTCGGGTTCTCTCTTCGGCCAATCGGCGAAAGAGAAGGCGCTGCAGGCACAACTCGATGCGGCGCATGCCGCGCTGGGCGCTTCCACTCGGGCGGCCGACCAACTGGCTCAGGAGTTGGCGAAAGCGAACGCCTCCGCCGTAGCGAAGGCGGCTACGGCGGCCCGTGCCGGAAAGAACGATGCCGCCACCGTTGCGGCAGCCGCCGCCGACGCCGCCGCCGATGCCGCTACCGCACAGATCATCGCCACTGCTAACGGAGAGGCGGCGCGCAAGGCTGCCGAGGATGCGGCGGTGATGGCGCAGAGCGCTGCCGCTACGGCGCGGGCACAGAACATTGCGTTAATGATCACGCAGTCCTTCGGTTTCCTCGCAGTGGTGGCCGGGCTGCTCTGGAAGGGATATACCGAGGCTCGCGACCGCCGATGGGCACTGGAGGATCAACGGAGCCACCAGAAGGACGTCATCGACAAGCTCGGCCAAGTGAAAGATGAGGCCCACGCTGCCTATAAGGAAGCGAACACGGTGAACGTCAAGATTGCCAGCATCGGAATGCAAATGAAGGACGGCAACCCGGCGGATGCGGATGAGAAAACCATGGGAGCCGGCGGCGGCACGATGTGAGGAAAGGACAAACCGATGACCATTCCTGAAATAGCGGACGCGCTCGAAAGCGCGCAACGGCAAGGTGCAGACAAGGACCATCCGGAGGGATCGCGATACGCGGTCTTCAGCGACACCTCCCTCAAGACGATGGCGCGGGACCTGCGTCTGGCGTCGGCGGATCGGCCGGACGTCGAGACGTTCGGAGTGCGGAAGCCGTGACGGCGATCTTCGAATGGCTCGGGCGGTATTTCAATCTGGCGTCGCGCGATGCCGGCCCGAAAAGCTTCATGGCCCTGGCGAAGGAGCCGCGCACGCGGTCGAAGCTGAGGACCTCCAGCCTCTACATCATCCAGACCGATTTCGAGGTAACGCCGGACTCGTACGCCAACCTCCAGGCGATGCTCAACGAGGTCCGCGAGAAGTACGGCCTCGACTTTCTGATCCTGGAACCCGGTTTCAAGGTGAAGCGATTCGATGACTACTGATCTCCAGGTACGACGTCCTATCCCGCTGCTGCGCCGCGACTGGAACGCGCAGTCTCCCGCCTCCGGCCGCTACACCATCCAGCGCACCGTGGGCGAATTGGTCGACGGCTACCGCCAGCGGCACGCGCAGCGGTTCGCCTACGAAGGCGCCACCGCCGGACGGCGCGTGCACGGATGGTATGCCTCGTCTGCCGACGCCAACGTCGAGTTGATGGGCGCGCTTATCTGGCTGCGCAACCGCAGCCGGGAGCTCATCCGGAACAACCCATACGCGGCGCGCGCCATCGAGGAGTTGGCCGGCAACGTGGTGGGGACCGGCATCGTCCCGATGGCCAAGACCGGCGCCACCGCTATCGACGCGATCATCGACGCCGAGTGGCCATACTTCTCGGAGCAATGCGACGAGCCGCAGCGTCTCGACTTCTATGGCATGCAGACGCTCGCGATCCGGACCATGGGAGAGAGCGGCGAAGCTATCGTGCGGTTCCGGCCGCGCCTCGTGGACTCCGGCCTTCGTGTACCGCTGCAACTTCAGATGCTCGAAGCCGATTTCCTGGATCAAGCTCGAACGATGGGGCTGGTCAACGGCCACGTAATGGAAGGCGTCCAGTTCGACGAGGACGGCCATCGCGTGGCGTACTGGCTCTTCAGCTATCACCCGGGTGGTGTGCTGATCCTCAACCCGCGCGGCGGTATCGTCAGCCAGCCCGTGCCGGCAGACCAGATCATGCACGTCTATCGCGTGCTCCGACCCGGCCAAGTGCGTGGCGTGCCGTGGCTGGCGCCGGTGATGATGGCGCTGCGGGACCTGGACGACTACTGCGACGCCGAGCGTGTCCGGAAAAAGATCGAGGCGTGCGTGGCTGCGTTTGTGACGCAGCCGGAAGGCGTCGACGGCGATCCGGTGGGTTTTGCCGGGACAGATCCGTTCAGCGGGCATCCTGTCGAAAGCTTCCAGCCCGGCATGGTCGAGTACCTGAAGCCGGGCCAGGACATCAAATTCAACAACCCGCCTCCGGCCGGCGGTTACCGCGAATATAAGATGACCGAGTTGCAGGGGATCATGGCCGGTATCGGGCTGCCCTACGAACTCGGCACCGGCGACATGTCGCAGGTGAACTATTCCTCCTGGCGCGGCGGGATGCTGGGCTTCCGGAACACGATTGAAAACTACCGGTGGCTTACGTTGATGCCGTTGTTCTGCATGCCGGTGTGGCGGCGGTTCATCGACACGCTCGTCCTGCTGGGGAAAATCCCCATGGCAGCGGTGAACAATCCGAAGATCAACCTGAAGCAGGTTCAATGGACTTCGCCCCGGTTCGAGTCGGTCGATCCGGTGAAGGACGCCGAGTCGGTATTGAAGGACGTCCGCATGGGCCGGAAGCCGTGGTTCGAGGCGGTGCTGGAGAACGGATACGATCCGACGACGCAACTCCAGCAGATCGCTTTGTTCAACAAGCTGGTGGACAAATACGAGATCATCCTCGACGTCGATCCACGTAACGTGACCTTGCGTGGCCAGGAGCAACCGGCCAATACCGAAGAGCGCACGCCGACCAGCAAGCCGTCAGGCGGCGGCAGCGGCAGTCAGGGCTTGGGGATCTGCGAGCTATCCGACGAGGACCTCGCGATGGTCAAAGAGCTCTTGGTGGCGGGAATCTCGCGCGTCACAACCAACTGGCAATCGACCACCCGGATCTACCGGGGGTAAATCGAACCGCAAAGAGGAGAGGGACAAGGATGAAGGGCAACCCGGATGTAATCACCGGTCTGGAGGAGCAGCCCGGCCAAGCGGTCATCGCGGCGGCTGCGCAGGACCCGCCGGCAACAACGACGACCACTGAAACCAAGAAGACCACCGCGATCACCACTACCACCGAGACGGAGGTCCATCGGGAGGTAACCGCTCTCGGCGATGCTGCGGCCTCGGGCGACGCCAAGGGAACGCCGGAGGTCGAATCGACGACCGTCGCGCCGCCGGCCGCCGCGAGGGTGGCGGTGACAGGCGTCTCCGAGGTCTTCGCCGCCGACGCGCAGGTGGTGCCCAGCACTGCGAACGCCGATGACGGCACCATCGATGTCGTTTGGTATAGCGGCGCGATGGTCCCGAGGATCGACCGATCTACCGGCGAGCCCTATATGCTGCGCCTCGCGATGGAAGGCTGCCGCATGGACCGGCTGAATAGCGGCGCACCGGTCTTCGATACGCATTTCTCGGGCGACGATTTCAAGTCCCTCATGGCCGGCAAGGTCGGCACGCGAGCCCAGGTCGGCGTCGTCCAGCGCGCGTGGCCGAACGGCCCGAAGGGAATGGCGACGCTTAAATTCGACCTGGGCGACCCGGACGGCGCGGAGATGTTCCGCAAGGCCAGCACCGGCATCCTCCAGAACCTCAGCTTCGGCACGTTCATTTACAAGCGCGAGAAAACCGACATGCAGACGGAGGGCATGCCGGAGGGAAAAGCTCCGTACCTGAACAACCAGGAGGTTGGGATGTTCAAGGCGACCGATTGGGAACCGTTCGAGATTTCCCCGTGTACGGTGCCGGCGGATTTCAATACATGTTTTCTGAGCGCGCAACCGAACGGGGAGATAGCAATTTTCGGCGCGCCGGACGCCGCTGTGATGAATGTACTTCGGGCAATCAGCCCGCAAAAGGAGAAACCTGCAATGACTGAAACAACGCAGCAGGGCACGGCTGTGGATGCCCGAGTTGTGAACGAACAAGCGTTGGCCGCCGCGCGCGAAGAGGCGGTCACTCAAGAACGTAAACGGGTCAGCGATATCGAAACGCTGGGCACCATTCAAGGCGTCGAAAGAGCCTTCGTCACCGAGCTCGTGGCGAAGGGCGTCTCGGCGGCCGATGCGGGGACGCAGATCCTCAACAAGCTGGCCGCGGATGCTGCGAAGCGCAAGATCGTTAACGACGGTCCGGGGACGGGCGGCGGAACCGACGCGATACAGAAGCGGTTGGGCTGCATGCAGTCCGCTCTGCTGCTGCGCGCCGACACCCGGTTCTTCCTGAACCGGCATCCGACGACCGGCGAGTTCCTGGCCGGTTGTGGAGAGAAGCAGCAGACCAACGCGTCGGAGATGGCGCGGGAGTATCGCAACTTCAAACTCATCGACATGGCCAAAGAGTATCTGCAACTCCGCGGGATCGACCCGCGCGGTTGGGATACCACACGGATCGCGGACGTCGCCCTTCGCGCTCCGGCGCGCGATGCGGAATTCTTCGAGGGAGGATCGCAGGCCACCACGGACTTCCCCGCGATCCTCGCGAACGTCGCCAATAAGACCCTGCGCCAGGGATACGAGTCTTATCCGCGCACGTTCGAGCCCTTCAGCCGTCAGATGACGGCGCAGGACTTCAAGCCCATTAATCGCGTGATGCTGTCCGATGCTCCGTCGCTGCAGCAGTTGAATGAGAAGGGCGAGTATCACCGGGCGCAACTCACCGATAGCAACATCGCCTATGTGCTGAACACCTTCGGTGAGATTGTGGCCCTGACCCGCAAGGTCATCATCAACGACGACCTCCAGGCCTTCACCCGCGTCCCGGCGCTGCTGGGCGTGGCTGCGGCGCGACTGGAGTCGGACATCGTTTGGGGCATCATCATCAATAACCCGGTGGCGAAGTACGCGGGCGACGTTGCGGCCACCGCGCTGTTCGCTGCCGGCCACAACAACCTGCTAACTGGAACCCCCAGCAGCATCGATCCGACCGTGGCTGGCGCCCAGGCGCTGGGCGCCTTGGGCCTCGGGCGTGGAGAACTGCGCCGGCAGAAGGGGCCGCAGGGCACTCCTTTGAATCTGGTCCCGCGATTCATCGCGGTACCGACGGCGCTCGAAACGTACATGCTCCAGGTCGTGTTCCCGATTGACATCGCCTCGTCCGACGAGACCAAGGTTGTGCCGCAGTGGGTTCGCAGCTTGGTGCCTATCGTCGAGCCGCGTCTGGACGCCGCCAGTTCGACCGCGTGGTATCTGTTCGCGGATCCGGCGCAGGTGGACACCGTGGAGTACTGCTACCTCGAGGGGCAGCAGGGCGTTTACATCGAGACCAAGCAGGGCTTCGAGGTCGACGGCATCGAGATCAAGGCGCGCATGGACTTCGGCGCTGCGGCCATCGACTATCGCGGCATGCAGAAAAACGCCGGCGCGTAGAAGCAGCGCGCGGCCAGCCAACAGGAACAACCAACGCCGGGCCTCGACGGGCCCGGCACAAACATAGGAGACGAATCGATGAACAACTATGTCCAGCAGGGCAAGACGATTACGGTAATCGCACCCTACGCCGTACTCGGGGGCGGCGGTGTCGAGGTGATCGGCACGGGCTACCTTTTCGGGGTCGCCGTCAACACGCAGGCGGTGAACGACAACATGGAGATCGTAACGGAAGGCGTGTTCGACCTGGCCAAGGACACCAGCACGTTCGCGACCGGCGATTACGTGTATTGGGACAACGTCAATCACGTGGCTACCTCCATCAACACCGATAAGAAGATCGGCGTGGCAGTCCTGATGCAGCCCAGTGGGGCCAACGCTCCCGGTGGCGCCGCCGGAGATCCGACGGTGCGGGTGCGTTTGAACCCGGCGTTCTAAACATAGGGGCGGCGGGCGCCGCCCCTCTCGTCCTCCCACTGAGGTTTCTATGTCCGGATGGCCCACTATCAACGCAAACGCGAATCGCACCATGCAGAACAGGTTCGGCGAACCGGTGGTGTACCAACCCATGCAAGCGGGCGCGCCGGCCAGCGCACCGGTTCCTCTCACTGCCATCCGGTGTACCCGCGAGCGGATGGAGGCAGGTGCGGTAGCGAGCGTGGAAGAGATCGAAGTGAACCCTGTCGACCTTCCTGATGCGCCGCCGCAGCGTGGCGACACGGTCACTGCTTGGGGCGCGACATTCACGGTCACGACCGTGCGACAGCCCGACCCGTACGGCATGGTCCATTTGACGCTGACGATGCAACCGTAATGATCAATCCCAAGACCATCCTGGCCGAGTGGGTGACCGCGCTTCAGGCGCTGCCGAACCTCATGAAAGCGCTAGGCGGCGGCGCCAGTTCGATCCAGTTCTATTCGGAGAACGCGACGGTCTTCGGGCAGCCCACGCAGAACAACGTTCGCCTGGCGGTCCTGGGAATGCCGCCGGGATCGATCATGGTCGTCTGGCACGGCACTGCGCCGGGCAGACTGGGCAACGCCCTCGTATTCGTGCATGAGTTCGCGCTTTACCTGCGCGCGCCGGAGACGCCCAGCGTCGGCTACGAGGACCTCTACAACTGGATCGTCAACGACAGTCCCGAGGGAAGCACGCTCAAGATGCTGCACCTCCCGGTCAACCCCAGTTGCGAGCCGATGGATTTCTATCTGCCGTCAGCCCGGCGCAACACTATCGTGGTCAGCGCGGACGGTGCCACGTTCGAGTACTTCGAGGTGGCGGTCCGGTTGATCGAGGCCACTAACCCCTAACAGCCCGGTCGCCCCGGAGTCGAGGACTGAAATGCAGAACGTAGAGAAGGTTCACATGCAATCGCCGGAAGGCGAAATCCGGGAGGTCGAAGGGACCACCGCAACACTCTCACCGTTGATGGTGGCGGGCTGGAATCAGGTGCCCGCGCCCGCCGCGCCGACGGCGGAACCCACGGAAGCGAAGGAGGCCAAATAGCCATGGCGAATATCAATGAATTGATTGAGGGCTGGAGTTACGGCAAGCAGACTGCCATCGGCACGGCGGCGCTCGTCGCCAAGATCTGGCGGCTTACGAACCTCAACACGAAGCCTTGGGCGAAGGTGCCGGTGAACGAGGATGACCGGGCTGAAGTCGGCAAGGGACACGAGTTCCCGACGGCGCTGTTTAAGTCGCACTACAACATGCCGAGCTTCGAGATTTCGAAGTACGCCTCGTCGGAATTCCTGGCGTGGGTGCTGGCGTTCTCGTTGGGCAACGTGACGGTCGTCGGCAGCGCATCGCCGTATACTTACACCATCGTGCCTGCGCTGGGCGCAACCAACGCTACGGGACTCGAATTGCCGTACTTCTCGTACGTCCAACAGATCCGGCCTGGCGGGTCGTCCCTGCTCGATGAAATTCTGGTGGGCTGCGCGGTCAAGGGTTGGAAGCTGGCCATCAAGAATTCTCCCGGCCGCGCGAGCGCGATGCTCTCGTGCGAGTGCGTGACCACCGGCCAGTACACCTCGCCCAGCACTATCACCCTGCCGGCAGCGACGGCGCTGCACGAGTTCAACGCGGGCATGGTGAGCGCGTTGACCATCAACGGCATCAACTATCTGACGGGCGGCAGCGGTAAGCAGTTTGTGTCGCTCGATGCGTCTTGGGAAAACAATTTCCGGCCGGGCTTCTTCCCCGGCTCTGGGCTGCAGGACGGCTACCAGATCCAGGGACGCTTCGAATGGGGCGACCGCACCTTCGCCGTGCAGTTCGTAGTGCGCGTGCAGACCGGGTCCGCTGAGTATGCTGCGCTGATTGCCCAGACGGTCGGCACCGCCACGATCACGTTCACCCGCGATGCCAACAACGCCTTCACGATGCTGATCCAGGCGATGGGTTTCAACGTGGTCGAACTGTCGAACACCGATGGCATCGCTACCCTCCAGGTGACCGGCGTCCAGTTGTACGATCCGACCAACGGTCTGGTCACGATGTCGATCACTACGCCGCAGGGCGGCATCTGCCAGTAGGCTCGCGGCGCCGTTTTGCCGATAAACACTTTGATGGAACAACAGACCAACAAGCCGATGTTTGACGCATCGAAGCCTATCGTCGTGCCGATCCTCTCGGGCGGGGAAAAGCGATGCGAAGTGCGTTTCCCGACCGACGAGGAATGGTGCTTCTGGGCTCGGGCCCAACGCACCATTCGCCATTTCCTGGGGCGCGGGAAGTCGCAAAGCGAAGACATCGATCTTCCGAAAATCAACGCGGAGTTATTCAGGAAGATCCGCATCGACCAGGACGGTCCCGAGTTCGACGACGCCGAAGCCGGTATGGTGATCGGTCGCGTCGAGCGTTGTCAGGTGGCCAGCATCGAGCGCGAGGGCGTCAACTACCGGATCGAGATGAAGGTACCCGGCGCGCGCGTGACGCACGTCCTGCGGATGCCGACCGCCAAGGAGATGCAGGACCATGAGAAAGCATCCACCAGCGTCGTGGCCGCCAGGCGCTCGGTCGAGACGCGGGCGTTCCTCGAGCCCAGCGGCGCGCTCTACGACAAGCTGCACGTGTCGCACGACGGCTATGCGGGCGACGTGCCCATCGTCCACAAATCCGCGGCGGTCTCCGAAGTGATCGCGCAACTGGCCATCGAGGCAGACGACGACCCGGAATAGCGCAGCCCGACTCTCCGGAGGGGCCGGGCTTGCGATTCCTGATCCGCTCGGCGTGCCGCCAGGGGTCGGCGTGCGGACGCGATGAAGACTGCACGGACCGCGTGTTCCGGTGCCGGCAGTGCGGTTACTCTTCTCCGGACGAGTTGGATGGCTGCCCGCAGTGTAGCGCGGGCTGGAAGGCCATCGACGTCAGCCATGGGCCGAACTGCCCGAGGCACCTGCTCGACGAAGCCATGGACACGCCGAACGGCCTCCTGGTCCGGCGGTGCTTCCGGCTTCTCAACGCCAAATCGCTCGGGTTGACCCTCACGCTCAACGACATCACGGAGGAGGAGTTCCGCGTGATGGAGTTGATCGATAGCGAGCAGAAAGAATACGTCGCGGCAGAGGACCGCGATGTGAAGAGCTTCCAGGAGTTGCTGATCCGGAAGCTATCCCGCAGGTAGACCCGAGCGAAGGTTTCAGTTATAAATTTGATGGCGTCGCGCTCAGGGCTTGGAGAGAGCCACTACGCTGCTTGGTGGACTGGTTCATGATGCAGCCGCATCAGTTGCTCAGCCTTCAACGCAACCATGGCATACGTTCGGCCATCGGCATCGCAGAACTCAACCTCGTAGACACCCGGTGCCCAGTTCTCGACCACAGTTCCGACCTGACCGCGCACCAATCCCTCTCCGGGCAGGTCGTGGATCAGCGCAACGACGGAGTGCATCTCAATTTCTGCCATAACGAAACTTCCTTACTTACAGTACATAACAACTCGTGAGCCGCGGCAAGTCCTCCCCGGTTCGCACGATCCACGTGCTGCGTATCCTTACGGTTCTGCCTTGCCGAACGAAATCGAAATCCACGATGTAGCGCTGGCCGTATGGGTTCGCAACGCCGAGACATGCCTCACCCTCATGGGCGACCTCGCTCAGTGCCGTCCTGAGATCTTCGGCGTCAGCGCTTCGGATTCCAACGGAGGCAAATACCCGTGCTTTGTTACGGCCACGCGGATGTTGTGAATTCAGGCAGTAATCCTGGAGCTTGCGGATATCGACAATGGCCCGATCGCCATTGGGCAGTTTCATGAATCATCTATCGTAACCCTTCCCGGCCAAAACCGTTTGAGTTTCCATAAATGCTTCGCTTCCAAACAGTCGTCCGGCGCGCTCGCTTTGCGTACTCCCCGTTCACCGCCCAGGAGATGCAGGGTTTCGCGCAGTTGCTCGCGGACACGATCCGCAAGCGCATCCAGAGTGGCCAGAACATTTACGATCAGGCGGCGACGCCACTGAAGCCCGCAAAGGCCGGGCGCCGCGGCTATCCCGATTACAAGGCAGCCCACGGCCTGCAACCGATCCGCGACTGGACGTGGACCGGACACACCATGCGCTGCCTCAAGGTGCTTACGGCGACCGAGAACCGCGCGGTGATTGGCTTCCTCGACGAGGCGTTGCCCGGTCGAAGCCAGACCGCTTCGCAACTTGCGTTCTGGAACAACCAGCGGGAGCGGATGTGGGGCGTGTCGCCGGCAGATCGGGACAAGGTGTTTCCGCTGATTTATAACTACCGCCCGGTGGTGACGCTGCAGCAGGTCCAGGGGGCGGGCAGCGCGGGCTCGACGTTCCGATCCTTTCAGAGCTTCGGCTCCACGTATTTCGGTTCCATGCGGCAGGCGGGATTTGAGCAGTACCTCGGTGCGAAGGCAGCTTAGAAAATGGGCGACCAAGCTGAACGCGTAGTTCTCGAGGCAGAGGACCAAGTCAGTCCGGTGGTGAATCAGGCCAACAGCAGCCTGGACAGCTTCGAGAAGAAAGCGACGACCGCGCACGACAAGGTGGTCCGAATCACGGACCAGACCAGGACGAGTGTGCAGCGTCTCATCTCCTCGCTTGAGAAGCAGGCCGACACGTTCGGCAAGACCGGCGTCGACCGGCTTATCTCCCAACGCGACCAACTCCTCCAGCGATACGCCAGGGAGCCGCAGGCCATCGACGCCATCACACGGTCGTACGAAAAGATGATCGCGATTGAGGAGAAGGCATCGCGCGATGCACTGGCCGCCAAAGCCGCCAAAGAGGCAGAGGAGGCTCTCCAGAAGCAATCGCTGGCCATCGAAGCGTTCGGTCAGCGGATCAGCCAATCGATGGATAACCCGCTCCAGGTTGCCAGAGGCTCAATCTCGTCCGTGCTTACCGCTCTCGGTCCTTTCGGCGTGGCGGTCGCGTCTGGCGCTGCCGTACTCGGTGCCGTAGCGGTGTCCGCGTTCCAGGCTGCGAAGAGTCTCGGCGAGTACGGAACGCACATCAAGGATGCGGAATTGCGCACCGGCCTGGCCGCGAAGGAGGTCGGGCAGTTCGGCTTCGCGGCGCGCGCGGTCGGGCAGGACATTTCGATTGTCGAACGTCTCATGCGCGGCCTCTCGCAGGCAGCCGACGACAGCTCCCACGAGGGCGAGAAGGCGCGGACAACTCTGCGCGGGATGGGAATCGATCTGCACAACGCCGCCGGCGAGATGAAACCCACGTCCGAAACCCTGGTTGAGATTTCCGAGGGTTTGAACAAACTTCCCGAAGGCCTCCAGCGGGACGCGGCGGCCATGGACCTGTTCAAGCGGGTCGGCGTAGAGGCGATTCCGTTCATGACGGAGCTTAACGACAACCTGCGCATCGCCCACGACGAGGGCTTCGGGCCGACCGAGGACGACATCCGGCGGTTCACCGAGTACCAGCGTGAAGTGACCGTGCTCGAAACCAAGTGGGACTCCCTGGTCCGCAAGTTCAAAGAGGGGTTGGTCATCACCGTGTCGTACGTCGGCCAGGGCGTCGATTGGTTCCTCAAGAACGTTGCCGCGCCCAGCAGCGAGGAGGAGCACGCGGGTGAGGAGTTGCAGCGACAAGACCAGGAAGCGGTCCGGGCGGCGGGCGGTGCGGGCGCGAAGATGTCGATCTCTGCCCATCGGCAGGCGATGGCAGATATGGACCGGCGCGCGCCGGACATCATGAAGAACCGCGACGCCACGCTACAGCAGATCGCGGACCTGCGCAGCCAGCAGCAGCAGTTGGTGGGAGATTTCGGCCTGCTGCAGGCGGTGGCGCCCACGAAGGACGAGCAGGCCAAGGCGCAACGCGCGACCCAGATCCAAGGCCAGATCCAGCAGTTGCAGCAGATGTTGAACGATGCAGAGGCGGCCACCAGACGGACGGATCTGCATGGCGGCAAAGAGGAGACGGATCGGTTGCGCGCGCGATTCTTCGGTACGCACGAGGGTATGGAGAAGGCATACGCCGACGCCAAGAAGGATGTCGAGCGACTGCAGAAGGAACTGTTCGAACCGGACAAGCCGTTGACGAGGGCGCAGGCGCAGGACCTTGGCCACCAACTCCAGAGTGCGCAAACCGACGAGGCGCGGCGCAAGGCGGCGTTGGACGCGACAGCACATGGCGGGGAGGCACTCAAGGAGTTTCGCCGCCAGGCGGCAGAGTTTGAGAAGAAGGGCGATGAAGCAGAACTCGACGCAATCGGCAAAATCTTCTATCAGCGAGACCAGCTTCTAAAGCAGGCCGTGCTAGTGAAAGCGTCGGAAGTGGAGATCGCCGCGATCCGCAAGGCGGCCGATGAGCAGGCCGGAAAGATCCGCACTGCGGAGACCGCGAAGTTCGATGCGGACTGGCGGAAATTCGAGGAGTACGCACAAGCGGATCAGGCCAAACGTTCGATGAAAAACATCGCGAGCCTCGGCCCGTCGAAAGAAGAGATGAAGGAATGGGAGGACTGGTTCCGCGCCCAGGACCAAGTCGCTTCGATCAACCTCGAATCGCAGAAGGACCGGCTCACCCGCGAAGCCAGCCACGCACAGAAGATGGTGGGGTTCAGCGGGGCAGAGGGCACGGACGCAGTCCGCGAGACGTATCAGATCCGGATCGATCTCGCTAAGCAACTCGCCGAGGTCGAAGCGGAACGGATTCTGAAAGAGACCACGGGCTCAGAGCAGTTGGTCGCCGGCGCCAGGGCGATGAAGGCACTCAATAAAGAAGTCGCCGACGCGCAGGAAGAGGCGGTGCTCAAGGAGCTTGAAATTCAGAAGCAGCAGATGGACTCGATCAAAAAGGAAAGCGAGGGTCTGTGGCAGACGCTCCTGACCCACCCCACCAAGTTCCCGAAGGAACTCGCTAGCACGCTTCACGAGGCGGTGATCAAACCCGTGGCGGAAGGCATGGCGTCGATGACCGCCAACATCCTGCATCCGGCGATCTACGGCGCGGACGGTGGCGGCGGGCTGGCCGGGATTTTCAAAGGCATCTTCGGTGGTAGCAAGCAGGCCGACCCGGTAAAGATATCGACGGATCAGAACACCACCGCGACGATTCTGAACTCGGCGCACGTGGCGGCGCTCACCGCCGTGCTTGCCGGCGCTATGGGCATGACCGCTCCGGCGGTGGCCGCGCCCGCAGGGATCCCCGGCCTGGCGGGTGTCTCCGTGCCCAGCATCTCGGTGCCCGCGCGGATGGCTACGGTAACGATGACCGGTGGCGGCGGCGCTGCCGTGTCGGAGGCCAGCCCAGCTTATTCCGGCCTCCCGGTGACGCCGGATCGCATTGCGCAGAGTCTCGGTATCGGCGGCGCGTCCACTGGTGGCGGCGGGCCGAACGGCGCGTACAGCATGTCCGCGCTGGCGAACCTACCGCTAAACCATCAGAGCCCGCTGTTCCAGATGTTGGCGCCGGGACTCAGCGGCAAGGCCGGCAGCGGCGCCAGCATGCTTTCGAATCTCAAGGGCTCGGTATTTAACCAGAGCGCATATGAGAGCTTGGGCAAGCCGTACACTACCGGCGCGAGCCTGGAGAGCGGCGGCCTCGCAGTGGCCACGTCGCCCGCAGCCACCGCCGCCGGGATGATGCTCGCGACCAGCGGTCTGATGGGGAAGCAAATGGGAAGCTGGGGCGGCGTCGGTATGGGCACTGTGGGCGGCGGCTTGTTGGGCGCCGGTATCGGCATGCAGGCGGGCGGCCCCATGGGCGCGGTGCTCGGTGCCGGGATCGGCGCGATTGCCGGCTTCGGGATCGGCGTCGGCGAGAAGCTGGCCGGCATCGAGTCGCCGACGGTCAAGGCGCACAACGACATCAAGCAGATTTACAACGTCGATATCCCGCAGAACAGCGGCACCATCAAGCAGGTCGTGAGCATCGCGCAGTCGCAGTTCGGTGGCGATATCGCTGTAGCTGTGCGGTCGCCCAGCGTGAGGCAACTAGTGATGCTCTACTCCGAAGCCACGGGCCAGAAAATGCCGCTCTCCGCGTCGACCCCATACGCGGGCAGTCTGGTCGAGCAGGGCGGGAACCTCTACCAGCAGGCCAGCTTTCAGAACAACGCGTGGCACTCGTACGCCTCGGATCTCCCCACATTGGGCGGCCTCGGCGGGACGACGTTCCCGACGACTCCAGGACCGAATACGACGGCGGGCGGCAGCACGTATGTATCGCTCAACCTCAACGGGCAACCGATCACCGCGGACTTCGTGGCCGACCAGTCCTTGGCGGCGCAGAACGCCAGCTACGGACGGACGCAGCAGTCGGCCAACCTCCAGGTGCCGGGGCTGATGGTGGCGTGATGACTGCACAGGCAGAGCGAAGGATTCCCGCGTTTTACAAACGGGTGCGGCGCATCGAGCCGGCAACCGTCCAAACCCTTCCGATGTGGACTCGGTCCGAGGTGATCGGCCTCGCCAAGGCGAGTTGCGGGTTCTGTCATGGGTACGGTCTGCTCCCGATCCTGCACAGCGTGGAGGAGCCGTGCAAGTGCGTCTTCCGCGCCATCTTCCGCGCCTGCCACGCGCGATACCGGGAGTGCGAAGCGATGGTGACGCACACCAACGGAGTCGGCATCGAGCGCGCGGGCGGGCCGAGCGGCTATCGCCTCTATTCACGGAAGCGCCAGGAGTACACCGCCGATTTCGCGCTGGTCGCACACCGAATTCTGGCGCCGGCAGACCATGAGCTATTTCGATTGCACTTCCTGGGTCGCGCGGACTGGCGGGCTTGCTGCCGCGCGCTAGGGCTTGATCGCGGGACGTTCTTCCACAGCGTGTATTCGATTACCGAACGGCTCGGCCGGACCTTCGCCGAGTTGCGGCCATACCCGCTCTATCCGGTCTCGTCCTATTTCGCGGGTGTGGTGCAGTCCTCGGAGGCGCTTCCGCTCGAAGCCGACGTCGAGGAAGCGTTCCCGCCGGCCCTTCGTCGCCAGCGAATGGTCGCGCAGTGATAAACCACCATGCCGGGTAATATCCTCGCCGCCGTCCCGAACGGCGTGATGCCATTTGCGCTGTGCACCGCGTTCACCGAGTCGCGCGAGTACGCGCAGCTCCAGAACCAGTATCGCGACGGCACGATCCAGCGGGCGCAACTGGCCCAGACTTCGCGCCGGACCTTCCGGCCGAACATGCGTCTCAACGCGACGAAACTCGCCACGCTCTACACCTTCCTCACTTCGCAGAACTTCGGTATGACGCCGTTTCTTTTCTACAACCCGTTCGACGTGCTCGCCGGCCAGCAGATCGGTAGTAACTACGACGCTACCGGCAACAACACCCAAGGCCGCGTGACGGTCGTGGTTCGCGGCAACTGGTCGCAGTTGAGCGACCTGTGCCGGACCAATGTCCAGGGCCTGCAACTGGTCGAGGTGGCGTGATGGCAGATCTAATCGGACGGATTTCCGTACCAACGACGGTGCTCTCGACGGGCGGCGCCGGCCTCTCGGGCACGCAGGTCTTTCCTCTTACGACGGAACTGTCTTCCTACGGGTTCTCCGTCGAGCGCCCGGTGATCGTCCATCGCTTCGGCAGTATGGACGCGAAGCAGGAGCAGCGCTTCTATAGCGGGATCGGGCCTCGTAAGTTCCGCTTCTCGCGCGGCAACCTGGGCTGGACGGAGGCGCGCGAACTCAGATCGTTTTGGGAGTCGATGCAGGGCCCATGGGAGGCGTTCACTTACAACGTCCCCAACCCCGGTGGAACCACCACGTCGGTCCTCGTGACCTTCGAGGAGACGCCGGTCTCCTTCAACTACCTGCGCAACGCGTGCCAGACTGGATTTAATCTGGTCGAGGTCGTCGATCCGACCGCCGCACCGACTTACGCGGTGGTAGCCGCGCCCTGCCTGCGATTCCCCTCGACCGCGCTTTCTGCGGCGCTGCTTTCCGAAGTCCAGGAAATCGTTCCGCTCATCCACATCCGCGTGCAAGAGGCCACCGTGCCGGACATCTGGCTTTCGGACCGGCGCGTGACGCTCACCGATGGCGCTGCCGGCGCGGTGGCCGCCGCGCTCGGCTGGGCGGGCAGTTCGCAACTCTACCTGCCGCGTATCACCGGGATCGGCGAGCCCGGCTCCGACACGCTGATCTCCCAGGACATCAAGGGCTCCTCCGACAGCGTGCGATTCACCTTCGGCAACGCCGACCGCACGATGACGGACCTCTCCAACGACACCGATCTCAAATACGCGGAGATCGACTTCTGCGCGTTCAACGTCAATTCCGGTATCCTTATTCAAATCTGGAAGGGCGTCATCCAGAACTTTACGAGCGACGGCACACCGAACTTCCCGGTGGTCTGCTCCGACGGCTTCTTCCAGATCATGAACCAGTACCCGGAGCGGCAGGCCAGCCGCCAGTGCTGGAAGACTTACAACGACGGCGTCTACTGCCTGTGGGCGACCAAGGGCGCGAACTCGGCGGCGGTTACTGCGGCGGGCGGCGATCCGAACAGTTGCGACTTCTACCTGGAGTCGGCGAACGGCTGTCAGGTGCACGGCATGTCTCCGTACTTCGGCGGCCAGCAGGCCGACCCGCAGGGCGTGATTATCAAGGACGACTCCACCGGCTTCCTGGGCTTCGGGCGCAACAAGGTCACCGCCACCTCGATCATCACGGAATACATCTGGGGCCTGGCGCTGCCAGAAATTTGGTGCAACTCGGGCGGTAACGCGCTCTACGCATTCATGGCCAACGCTCTGATGGTCGCGTACCGCGACGAGTCCACGTACGCGGACTCGCTGGGAATCCTCGGCGCGGGACCGCTGGGCGGGTTTACGCCGTCGCAGATCGTCGCGAACGCGGACGGCTACCGGTACGTGGTGGCGCCGATGGTCGACGGCTATACGTGGCAGGGCTTTCAGGTCAACGGCAATCTGGTGATCACAAAGAACCAGCCGGGAATGGGACTCCGGCAGGTCTTGGGCAATGACCCGGCCAATCCGTCTACCGATTATTTCTCGCTCGGCCAGGGGTCGCCGCAGACCTGGGAGCCCAATAACTATGCGGCCGGCGTGGCCTTCTGCGAGTTGCGCATCACGAAGTCGAGCACCATTCAGCCTTCGACGCCCGACCAGCACCAGATGACGATTCCGCTCGACTACGGGCTGTCCGGCTTCGTGTGGGATCAGAACGGCAACCGGTCGGTTGTCTCCGGCCTCATCAACCCGTTTTGGATCTGCGTGAACATGCTCCTGCGCGCCATGGGGCTTACCGCCGGCCTCGAGGCGCCACTCAACACGCAGACGATCACGATCACGCTTCCGCCCAGTTCGTTCTTCAGCTTCAGCGGTTCCACCATCGGCGACTTCAAGATCGTGGCGTTCACCGGAAATCCCATTGGCATGTGGGCGTGCCTGATCGCATGGATCGGGAGCGCGTTCACGGGCAACGCGTACAGCGTGCCCATGAGCAACGCAGCGAACCAGGCCGCGGTCCTGTTGCAGCAGAATCTTTACAACTGGCAGAGCCTCGCGCCTCGATACCAGACTGCTGCGAATCGAACTATCTTCGAGGCCAACTTCACGACCGTCTGGCAGGCGTACGTGCAGGCGTGCGTGGTGATCGCCGGTGCCAATCCGACCGGCAACGCAGAGAAGGCGCTGATCGCATCCGTCGAGGACCGGATGACTCTCGGCATGACGTTGACGGTCGGCAGCATGACCTTTACGGGCGATGGTAAATACGACTGGTTCGCTTACTACCTCAACCCCATCACCAGCAGCGCGACGCCCGGCGACTCGATGTCGTACCCGAGTGTGTCGGCGCAGCAGTTGGCGGCGTTCGTTCTCTCCTCGCTGATCGTGGGCGACGGCAGCGGCACCGCGGAGATCGCCGCCGCCCAAGTGCCGGCCATCCTCGGCACCGGGAATGAAATTCAGTTTCAGTTTCAAGGATCGATCAGCAGCCAGAAGCCTTTCCGCGACTGGCTCACCGAGGTTCTGAACTGCTGCCTTGGCTTCTACGCGTGGGAATTCGGCAAGCTGAAATTGGGCTGCCGCATCAACGCGAGTGCGGTGGACGCTTACACCATCGGCAGCGTGCTGTTCCAAAGCCTGCGGTTGACGCCGATTGTGGCGGCCTTCGAGCACCTGATTATTTCCTACGCCGACGTCGCGTATCAGTACCAGACCAACACCGCCGATTACGTCGACAAGAGCCATGCGGCCTACTATGGCCGCGCCGGCTCTCCGCTCACGAGCCAGATGCATTCGGTGGGCATTTCGACGCTGAGTCAGGCCCTACGGATCGCGGCGACGCGTACGCGCGAAGAGTGCGGGGGCGTCACGCCGATGGAGTGGCGGAATGCCCGCAGCGCATCCTGGCAAACGACGCTCCTGGGTCTTAACAACGAGGTCGGCCAAGTCGTCTCGATGACGCACCCGGACATCCCCGGTGCGCGGGGGACCTGCAACGTGACCGGCGCGACCGCGACCTGGGTAAGCGGCGACGTGTGGACGTACGCCGGCACGGCGGATGGCGACACCGAATTCGTCAACAAGGCGATTCTGATCGGCGGTATCCAGGTGACGATCACTGCGGTGGCCGCCAACGGTTCCACGATCACCACCAACCCCGCGCCGCCCAGCGGGACCGGCCTGGTCTTCCACGTCATCACGATGTGTTTCCGGGTTCAGAAGTGGAGCCTCAAGAAAGACTGGTCGGTGCAACTGGAAGGGCAGACCGTTACCGCGTCGATGTACGACCTCGACGTCGGTCCCAAGCCGGTGGACGTAGCGCCTGCGCCGCCGTCACCGATCTTCTACGCGATTCCGGCCGGACCGGTATGGGCTCCGTACCAAGTGCAGGCCAACGCGGGCGACGCGCTCTTCCCTGGCGAGTGGACGTTCGACTCGGATCAGGTGTACGTGCCCCTGCAGGACGGCAGCCAGCAAGCCTACTTGGTGATCACCGGGAAGTTGCCGGTGAACGAGTTCAGCGCCACAGGCGCGGGCGCACCGGGAGTCGGGCTGGTGGGGCAGGCATCGACGGGCGGGTCGCTGCCGGCGATGGTGACGTTGTACGTGGCCATCTGCGCCGTCGACGGGAGCGGGCTCCCCTCTGTGCCGTCGAGCATCCTGGTCCTCGGCACCTCGGTGTCGGGCACCGATACGTTTACGCTCGCGAACATCACGTGGCCGGCGGTCACCGGGCTGGCTTCCTTCGTTCTATTCATCGCCAGCCAGGACGACCTGATCTGCGAGCAACTGACGGGCGCGCTCACGCCAACCGGGAACGGCACGACCTACAGCCCTTCCTCCATCACGTTTTCCGGCCCGTTGACGCGGTCGACCTGGGCGATGCCTTCGCCGTACGTCGCAAAGGTGCGCATTAAGTCGAAGCTTCTGCGCCACTCGGGCGTGATCGGCGCGTCCGTGGCCAGTGTCTCCACGAATACGATTGTGTCGAATGACATGGTCGATACCTCGGCCACGCCGTTCAACGCTGCCGGACGCGTGCTTTCGATCATCGGGAGGCCGAACGCTAGCACGCCGTACGCGAGCTTCAATATCACGAACCACGTGCCGGCGACGGGAACGCTTACGCTCGACCGCGACCCCACCGGGATCGTGCTGGTGGGCGACGCATTCGCAATCCGATTCAAGGCAGACAACCTGAACAGCATGCCGCCCTCGGTGAACACGGTCAACGACAACGGCTGCAAGAACTCGCTGAACGCTTACGGCGGGATGGGCGTCGTTGCCGGAGTCGGTGTCGAGATTGGGAACCTGATCCGCATCATCGCCAACACCGGGCGCGGCCAGCCGCCGAGCACCATCACGGCGAACACCGCAACGGGCTTGACCTTCCAACCGGCGCTTACGATGGACGAAACGTCGGTGTGGATTGTCGAAGGCCCGACGTGGGGCTTCCAGGCGGATTCCACAAGCATCGACAACGCCAGCCCGTTGACTGCGGTTGCGCTCTCGGTTCCGACCGCGAACTTCATAAAGCAACCGATGCTGATCGGAGGGTTTACGGTGGATGTGAACGGCAACGAGTCTCCGGACGGCGACGCGCCCGTCCGCGAGGACTGGATCTATGGGGCGGCCGGTACCAACGCGTCTCCGGGCGCGACGCTGCAGGTGGCCGGCACACTGGCGATTGGCAGCAATCAGGCGCCCCCGTTGCAGTTGAACGCTACACGTACTCCCAACGAGGTCGTGGCGTTGGTGGGCACCGCACCGACCGGCGCGGGACTGACGGTCAACATCAACGTGGGCGGCGTGCTTTGGATGACCATCACCATTGCCGCCGGCAACCTGTCGGTGCAGGCCACCAGCGCGCAGTTGACCGCTTCCGGCGCGCTCGCCGGCGGCGCCAGCATCACGCTCGATATCGCTGCTGTCGGAACCACGGTGCCGGGCGCGAACCTCTCGGTGTTCATTTACATGTAGGCCCGCACCATGTCGATTGCCAAACTACAACCGCATCGCTCGATGTACCTGCGCGGATTCGACCGGCGCGGAGCTGCGGCGTCGCTGCACAACGCGTCGGGCGCCGGCTTCACGCTCTCGGGCTGCTGGTCGGACCAAGCGGATTTCGCGGTGGCAGTCCTGTTCGATGCGGACGATGTTTATGGGCATTTGTATACCTCGAGGTACCTACCCGACTTCTCCCTGGCCGGCGTGACGTTGGACTTCGATCTGGCTTGGACGGGCTGCCAGAATCCGACGAGCTCGAAGTACCCTTCGGTGGCGTGGGGCTCGCTGAGTTACATCGCGCGCAGCGTCGCCGGCGGCGTCGTGACAGAAACGCCCGGCACGGTGGCGCTGCCGGTTACGGCGACCACGGGCGGCGCGCAGGCCAGTTGTACTTACACGGTCAACGGCACTCCGGCGGCGTACGACCGCGTGCAACTGGTATACCTGGGCAACGTGCTTTTCGATGTGGTGGTGCCGGTTTGGGCCGGGGCTGTGTCATCCATCGTCTTTGCATTCTGGAATTCCGCTGGCACCGGGTATAGCCACACGATCACCATCGGTACGCAGACTTACACCCACGTGCAGCTTGCGACTGATGGCTCGGGCGATATTGCGACCGCGCTGGCGCTCCTCATCAACGTGGCACCGGACGCGAACGCCACGGCGGTGGCGGCGGGGAACAATGTGACGCTCACCCCGAAATTGAACACGGGCGCAGAGGTCACATGCTCTGCTTCCGATGGCAACGCGACCGGGGTGCTTCTTCTCGAAATCACGAGCGTCACTGCATGGGTGGCCGGCCAACTGGTGGCGCAGATCAACGCGAACACGGTCTTGCAGGCGACGCAGACCGGCAGCACCTTCACGGTCCAATCGCGGACGGAGGGCGTGGACGGCAACGGAATCGAACTGCTGGAGATGCACAAGACCACGACCTGCTATCTCACGCCGGCTGGCGCATCGAAGCTTACGGGCGGGACCGACCCGACGTCCATCCACGTCCACATGGACTTCTCCGCGCTGGGCCTCGCCACCGTCCGGCAGCTATGGCTTACCTTCGCACCTCCTCTCACTTACGACGCCGGGACGGTCAACCCGGCGCTTGTGGCGTTCGCGCCGCAGGAGTGGTCGGCGGTCCTGGCCAACTGGACGGTCGGCGATCCGGGCGGCGTCACTCCGCTGAAGATCGCGGGGCCCGGCTCGGTGACCATTGCTTCGGGCGACTCGTGGGCGGCGCGGGCGGGTAGCGGTTGGAATCAGGTAGCGGGCTGGTATGTGGGCGGCTTTGCTTGGGACAGCGCTCACGCCGGCGACACGGTTACGGTGAAGTACTCCTGCCAGTTCGCGCACAACCTGTACTGGGGCACCGCGCTCTCGACGGTCGGCGGCGCGATCAGCGCGTTGGTGGACGGCGGCGCTGCGATCCCGGTGAGCGCCTATTCCACGCAGTCGTCCGGCGCGCCAACGGCGGGGCGGCGTCTAATTGCATCCGGCGTCGCGGCGGGCTCCCATACCGTGGCGCTTACGGTAGCGAGCGGCACGTGCATCTTCGATTTCCTGCAGGCCGCGGTGCTGGCAGATCCGGCGTTGCCGGCCACTTCCTACTCCGTGGTAGGGTGCGCCTGCGACTACGACACCGGGCAGACCTATCAGATCGCGCCCGCGCGCCTCCTGTGGACGCTCAACCAGGCCGGCCTGAACGGCGACATCGACTTCTACGTCGGCGTCTTTTTCGCGTTGAAGCGCGCGCGCAGTGGCGGCAACTTTCATCAGGCGACGGTGACTCTCTCTGGGACCATCAATCCGGGGAACTCGTTCGGGGTTGGCGCGGACACGGTGTGGATGACGGTCGGCGGCACGTACCCAAACAGCGGAACGGCGATCTCCGGGGCGACAACCAAGGGTGGGAATCCCTCGGGCGGCGGTTCGCTTGGCGGCACGGTGCTTGGTGCGGTGGCGTATCCGGCCGACACCCTGGCGACGCTTGCACAGCGCGTCGTGAACGCAATCAACGCGACGTTCGTCGGCACCTGCGCAGCTCCGACCGCGACCGCCGGCCAATTCACCATCACCGTCCTCAGCCCCATCAACGGGTTCAGTCTGGACCTGTCGGTGAGCGCGGGCGCGGGGATCGCGGTAGCGGTGGCGGGCGACATCGGTTCGACCTCCCTCGCGGGCGGGAACGAAGGCACGTGGGCGGTCGATGCGTCGCAGGCCTCTCCGCTCAACCGCGCGTTCAAGGATTACCTGACCGACCTCGCGACGCTGGTGAAAGCGGCCGGCCAGACCATGACCGTGGCGTTCTCCCAGGAGCTACTCGCGCCGCCGGACGCGGCTACGTCGGCCAGCGCGTGGTGCCAGCGGTTCGCGAACGGTGCGGTGGTTCTGACCGCCACCGGTTTCGGGTCGTGGGGCGCGGGGGTGGTGGACGGAGTGAGCGGGTCCGGCCCGCAGACTATCGAGCAGATCGGGCACGGGTACGTTACCGGAAACACCGTCCACATCGCGCAAGGATCGAACGGCGCAGTCTGGTCGGTGACCGTCACGGACGCCAACCACTACCAGTTGACGACACTCGTTTCGGGGACCGCGTTCACCGTCGCGCCGGGCGCCACGACGCTGATCGATCTTCAGACCGCGCAATGCTGCTTCAACCCGGCGACGGTCACCGCTTACCTCGAAAAGTGCTATCTGCAAGCGGCCGGGATTCTGGCGGCGGCCGGCCTCGTGCCCTGGCTTCAGTTGGGCGAGGTCGGTTGGTGGTTCTTCTCGCGGCTGATGAACGAGGCCATCGGGTATGCGAGTTGGACCGCGCCCATCTCGATAGGCACGGCGGCGGCACACGGGCTCGCTACGGGCCAGAACGCGATAGTCGCTGCGGTGGGAGGCGCGACGGCGGCGGATGGAACGTGGCCTATCGTGGTCACTAATTCGACGCACTTCACCGAGACCGGATCGAACGGGAACGCCGCGTACACGGCGGGGGGCACGGTGAGCGGCGGCGGCATGGCCTATTACGACGCGTACACGGCGGTGGCGGCCGTGGCGGCGCTGGGGCGCGCACTGGCCAGCTTCTGGACGCAGGACGACAACCCCAACATCAACTCGTACGCCGACGCGAACTTCCTGCGCACCCAGGTGTACACCCACATGCACGCCATCGCGCAGGCAGTGAAGGCATCGTACCCAGGAGCCAAGATCGAGTGGCTGCTCCCGCTCGATACCAACAATCCGACCGTCTATTGGAACGCGGGGTATCCGTACCCGCAGGGCGGCCGAATGAACAATTACGTCAACATCCCGTCGCAGTACATGGCGCCGAACGGCGACATCGACCGGGTGAAGTTGGAGGCGCTCTCCTGGGGCACTTCGTATCTGAACATCGATCTGGCTAAGGCGGCGATGGTTTATGGGACTGCGACGCTGACTTATGCCAAGGCGGCGACGGCTTACCTCGTCCCGTGGTTCAACGGCGCGTGCGCGTGGGCGGCGCAGTACTTGGCGGCGGCGAACGCGGGAGTACCACTTATCTGTTTTTGGGCGGCCGACCATCTGACGCTGCTTAGTTGGCAGGTACCTCCTTTGCCGGCGAACAGGCGGGCCGCCAGGGTGTTCTAAACAGCAACTTAGAAAGGAAACTTCATGAGACGCCTATTGCTTCTGTGTGCGGCGCTGCTTACTCCCCTCGGCGCTCAGACGCTGATTCAAGAGACCAAGATTCAGGCCCCAGGTGGTGCGGCAATCACCAACGGTACGATCACTCTCACGCCCACCGTTCCGTTTGTAGCGGCAGACGGTGTTCGAGTTGAGATGCAGTCGAACACCTTCAGCATCGTGAATGGCGCGGTGACGATCCCGTTAGAGCCGAACGACACGGCATCTCCGGCGAACACCGCATACAACGCCGTCTACCTGTTGAACGGGTCGATCCGGCGAACTGAGACGTGGGTCGTTCCTACCTCGTCTACGCCGCTTCGGATTTCCAGCGTGGCTCAATCGGTTGCTCCACCCAGCACCGCCGCAACGCAGTGGGGTCAGATGAACGCGGCCGGCCTGGCTGACGGGATGTACTGCGTGACAGTTGTTTCCCAGCGAGTAAGCCTGCTGCCGTGCGCTGGAGGAAGTTCCTCCCTCAAGCTTTCCGCTCTAACTAACGCTCAACTGACGGCGCTGACTAACAGCCAGCTAACCTCGTTGAGTAATTAAGGGGCTAATCACGATGAGACGACTTATTCTTCTATTCGCACTCGTTGGACCTACTGTTGCTTATGCGCAGGGATGGTCCGATTTCAGCACGCAGACGGCGTCAACGGTCTTGTCGGCAGCCATGAACGGCAAGGTCAACTGGCAGATGTCTGCCACCGCTCCGGCGTCCTGCAAGCAAGGCGCTGACGTGTGGCTGAACATTTCCACCAGCCCAAGCACGCTGTACTACTGCACTGCAACAAACACCTGGACTTTGCAGACGGGCGCCACGGGCGCGACCGGGCCTGCCGGAGCCACCGGTGCTGCCGGAGCCACTGGGCCGACCGGTGCGACCGGCGCCAGCGGCAACACTATATGGAACGGGGCTGTCACGCCGATCTCTTCGACCGGCGCGAACGGCGACTTCTATCTCGACACCCTGACGAACTGCCTGTACGGGCCTAAAGCATCGAGCTCCTGGCCGGGCACCTGCACCGCGTTCGGGGCGACCGCCTCGCTCTCTACCGCCAATCTGGTTGCTCAGTATGTTCTCAACGAGGGGACTGGCGCGTACGCTTATAACTACTCCTTCCCCCCGCAACCGAATTACAACATGATCGGACCCTCCGAGCAGGAGTTCAATACGTCGACGAGCAACGGGCCTGTGCCGTGGACGGCTCCTGGAATGACTCTCACCGACGCATACGCACCTAACCCGAACGGGGATTTCATCGCATCGCGGCTTCAGGCTGCTGCTACGGGTGGGTATCTCACTACGAATAAGCAACCCGCGTTTGTGACGGGGCAGACTTACACGATTTCGATTTACGCGGCGAGCAACACCGGCGCGGCGCAGACGTTCCGGATGGGGGACAACAACGTCAACTACGGGCCGTCTCTCACGATCCCCGCCACTGGATGGGCGCGCTATTCTTACACGTTCACTTCGACGTCGACCGGCAACGGCTACGCTCTCCCGGTCGCTCAGGACGCCGCAAACGACCACCTGGACATTCTCATCTGGGGTGCGCAGTTGGAAATCGGATCGCATCCGACCTCGTACGTCTCGCCGGTCTACACGATGGTGAACGGCGCAGGCCCACAGCAACCCGCTTCTGCCTGCACCTGGGTGTCTGCTGGCGTCGACTGTACTACTTGCGTGAGTGGGTACTGCGGTTGGATGCAGGCCACAGGATGGCAGCCCATCAATCTGTCGGTGGGAACTGCGTATGCCGCGATCAGGCAAACCAGCACTGAGGCTCTGGCCGGCTACGCTCCGATCATCAATGACAACTACCTGACGACCAATCTCTTCTGGCTCGCAGGGTCGGCTAACGGAACCGCCGTCCCAGGATTCCGGTGGCGCACGTACAACGCCTGGGCCTTCTCCGCGAACGTGCTCGATGGAAACTGGCACATCCTCGCGGGAGAGTACGACGGCAACAACATCTCGATCTACATCGACGGCGCTCAGGTGGCGATCTACTCCGAAGGTTCGGCCTTGCCGCTCCAGTTTCAACAGCTATTCCTGAGTAACATGGGTGGCGCCGGTTTCTGGCCTGGGCAGATCGGTTACGCGGCTGTTTACCGGGTGGCTCACACGCCAGCACAGATCGTCGCGAACACCACGGCGATTCGCTCCGTCATGGCTGCACGCGGCGTTTCGATCCCCGCGCTGACGCAGTATCTGGCATTCGAGGGCGATTCCATCACGGACCCCACCACCGGCGTTACGGGCACTTCGAAATATCCGTACATCGCGCAGTCGGCGATCTCCCCCTGGCCGCAGGGTGGCAACGACGCTGTGTCCGGCAGCGGCATGACTCAGGTGCTGGCGCGCGCATCGACCATCGATTCCTGGTTCTCTGGGATCACCGGCACAAAAGTGCTCATGATCTTCCTGGGCGCGAATGACATGGGCGACGGCGCGTCCACCTTCGAGGCGAACCTGAAGGCCTATTGCCTGGCGCGGAAAGCCGCCAGCCCCGGCTTGAAGGTGGTAGTAGCGACGCTGCTGCCACAGACGACCAGCGGGTTCAACGCTTTCAAGGACGCCGTCAACACGCTGATCTATGCCGACCATTCCTTCTACGATGCGCTGGCAGATTTCGCAGCCAACGCAACGATGGGCTGTGACACGACGTGTGCCGCGAACACTACTTACTTCAGCGATGGCGAACACCCCACTGCTGCCGGCCACGCCATCCTCGGTCCTATCGCGCAGGCTGCAATTCAGTCGGTGTGGTAGCGGCCCGCGCCCTAGATCTGCCGATAACCATTTGAGAGGACCGAACGGGAGTTACCGCGATGAGAAAGCTTCTGCCCATATTCGTCTTGGCGATGCTGCTGCCAGTCGGCTTGCTGGTGGTCCGGCCGACGGCGCATGCGCAGCAGTCGTCGATCACGCTGACGATGGCGGTGACTCTCGTCCAGCACGTGGACGTTTTCCAGACCGCCGCGCAGGCTTACACGCTTACACAGACGCCGGCGCCGAGCACTACCCCGCAGGTATTCGTGAACGGCATTCTGATGTGCGCCGCCTGCGGGCTGGACTATTCGCTTTCCGGCACCACGCTCACGTTCACCGGCCAGCAGACCGCCCAGATGGCCAGCCCCACGATTCAGGTTTGGTACTGGGCCATGAACTAAACAGGAGGAACCGAAAAAGGATGTCTGAAGATACCGATCGCCAGGCCCGGCTAACTCAGGTCGCGGCCATTGCCGTGGCGCTGGAGAAGCAGACCCAATGTCCCGCGCCGATGATGATCGCCCAGTGGGCAGTCGAATCCCGGTGGGGCGCGAAGCCCGTCGGGCATGCAAATTACTTCGGGATCAAGAAGAACAGCCGCGACCCGGAGTCGTGCACCGAGCCAACGATTGAGGTAATCGACGGCAAGCCCGTCGAGGAGGAGTTGCAATTCGCCGATTACGACTCCCTCGAGGACTCCTGTCGCGACTATGCCGCGTTGATCACCACGGGCGAGCCCTACAGCGCCGCCTGGGAGCAGTATTCGGTGGACCGTAATCTGAACGCGCTGATCGTGGCGGTGGCCGCCAAATATGCGAGCGATCCTGGCTATGGAGCGCTCGTGTCGCTCATCGCCAACCAGACAAACGTGCAGCGTGCCATCGTCGCCGCGCGGCGGGAGGCTCTGGGTGTTTGAGCCCGGCAACATGCTTCGAGTGGTCCGGCCTGCGCGCCCGTTCCTGGGGCGGCTGAAGGTCGCGCTCACGTGCGCCCTGTTGGCCGCCGCGACCGGGCTGGCCGTACAAGCCACCCTTCTGCTCCACGAGGCAACACAGGCCGCCCGTGCGCTACCGTTGGCCGTTTCTGGCGAGTTACGGGCTACCAGGGACGGCGTCCTGGCGCAGGTGGCCGCCACGCGCACCGATCTGAGCGCGCAGCTTAAGGTCGCACGGTGGGACCTGCTCGACCGAACGGAGCGCGAGGTGGCCGCGCTGCGCACAGACGTGATGGGCGAGGTCGGACAAATCCGCAGCACCGCGGACCGGCGCGTGGGCGACACGCTGGCGCGCGTCGATACCGCGCTCAGCACCGCCGAGGGGCTGCGGAGCGATCTCAGGCCGGTTGAGGACGCGGCGCAGAGCACGCTGCACGACGCCGACCGCACGGTCGCCGACCTGCACCCGCAGTTGCTCGGGCTGGTGGCGGCGTCGAAGGTCACTGCCGGCGAAACGGCACAGACCATGCGCGACTTTCGTAACGCGTTCCCGAGTTTCATCGCGCAGGGCAACAGCATCGCAGCGAACGTGAACGTCGCCACCGCGCAGTTCTCTGGCGTGGCGACCAATCTGAATCGCTTGACGAAACCGAAGTGGTACGACCGGCTTCTCGGCTACGGGCTTAACGGCGTCGTCATTTATCGCAGCCTCAATCCGGCCACTGCCGTCACGGTCAAGGCGGCGCAGCTTATTGCGTCGCGACCATGAGCGTTCACGTCTCCGAAGAACGCCTCCGGTTTAGGAATGGAACTCGACAACAGCGACCTCGCGCGACTGACGAGGAAGATACGGGGGGCCGTCGCCGCTATGCGAGTCCCGAGATGCGCCATCGACGATTGGGCCCAAGAGACGTTTGTCGCGCTGCTCGAATCGGATACCACCCCGGACAACCTGGGCGCATACGCTGTCGGTATCGCGCGGCACCTCGTCCTCCGCGAGCTCATGCGGCGCGTGGATGTGCAACTCGATCCGACTTTCAACATCGCGTCGAACGCCGCCGACCCGCTGCGCCTGGCGCTCGTGCGGGAGAAGGCCGCGATTGTGAACGCGGTCGTTCGCGCGCTGCCCAGAGAGCAGCGCGAGTTGATTACGCGGTTCTATTTCCGGGGCCAGTCTCAGCGGCAGATTTGTGCCGATCTGAAGATTACAGCCACGCGTTTCCGGTTGGAAAAGTCGCGCGCCAAAGCGGTCCTTACGGATCGCGTACGGCGCGTGCTTGCGTGAAGTCGAGAGGAGAGTTTATGCGTACACTCAGCATTGCGTTTTTGCTTGCAACAAGCGCCTTCGGGCAAGCCGCCGCGCCGCCGGCGCCAACCACTCCGGTGACCTTCCCGGCGATTCCGATGCCTACCGGCATCGCTGCGTTCGGCGAATTCAACCAGCTTGGAAGCCCGCGATTCACGATGGGGATCTCGGCGATATATCCGGTGTCCGGTTCAGCCGGGATCTACGGTACGACGACCGCCGACATCCTGCCGAAGCTCGCGGTCGATCCCACTACCGGCAGGAAGTTCTACGCCATCTCGTCGTCGGTGCGCCAGGGCTTCCACAAGGACCTTTTCGACACCGGCCACCTCAGCTTTCTGCTGGGCGCGGACGTCGGGCCCAGCTTCAACCAAGCGCA
>Ga0302319_10000597_pt1 | contig 81649 bp, 68 predicted proteins | sample Bog_T0_2_FD_203319 | JGI IMG/M metagenome (GOLD analysis project Ga0302319, IMG submission 203319) | Peat permafrost microbial communities from Stordalen Mire near Abisko, Sweden - Bog_T0_2 | ecosystem: Environmental > Terrestrial > Soil > Wetlands > Peat | place: Sweden: Abisko, Stordalen Mire...
GCTCCTTTATCACGGTGGCGAAGATCAGCAGAGATCGTTCGATTCCACCTGCCGAAAGTTCCGGCGATTCCTCACCGAGAAGGCTGGCTGAAGCTCGTCAATTACCCACAGATTCCCCCGACGAGGCGAAAATAAAGATTGCCCTGGCCATCCACCGTCACGTCCTGGGGGATGTTGATCCATGCACTGGTGGCAGGTCCGCCATCCCCCAGGTTGCAGCAGGACCCGCTGCCGGCCACGGTGGTAATGATCCCGCTGGTCGACACCTGGCGAATCCGGTTGTTGCCCGAGTCCGCGATGTACAGGTTGCCCTGAGAATCGAATGCCAGCCCGCCTGGACGGTTCAGTTGGGCGCTGGTGGCTGCTCCGCCGTCACCCGAATAGCCGACGCGGCCGGTTCCCGCCACGAGCGTGAGCGTCCCGCTGGCGTCCATCTTGAAGACGCTGCCGAGGTAAGTGCTGCTGAAATACAGGTTGCCGGCCGCATCGGTCGTGACACCGCTGGTTTGGCCGACAGCCGCGGCAGTGGCTGCCAGCGGGGTGGGCGGCGGCGCACCGCCTGCCACCGTTGTAATGATGTATGGCGGAACGGGCAGCGTAGCGCTGGCCCCGGTCGTGAACGACCAGGTTGCCGAGTTGCTCGTGCCGGCGGCGTCCTTTGCCACGACGACCCAGATATAGGTGGTATTGGCCGCGAGACCTGCCGGCTGATAGAGCGTCGCGGTCGTGTTCAGGACGAGTGGCGGCGTCGATGTCGTGCCGAGGTAGACGTCATAAGAAGTGGCTCCGGTGGCATCTTCCCAGCTCAGTCCCGGCGTAAGGGAGGTCCCGGTGGCGCCGTTTTCGGGGAAGATGAGATCGGGCACGGCGGGAGGCCCCACCGCATTGGCCGCATCGCTTACGCTGGCGGGAGCCGATCCTCCGCCAGACACGCTGGCCTGATTGGTCACCTGATAGGGAGCGCTGGCGGCCACATTCACCGTCACAGTGATTGACGGATAGCTGGCGCCGGGACTCAGCGCATCGCTCCGCGAGCAGGAACTAACGGAGCAGGTCCATCCCGTGCCGGACATCGACACCAGGGTCAGCGCAGCCGGCGGAATATCGGTGACAGTCACAGTGTCGACGGTCGGTCCTGCGGACGCCGCATTGCTCACGGTAATGGTGTAGGTGGCACCGCTCTGCCCCTGCGTAATGCTGGTGTGGGTCTTGGTGATGCTAAGCACCGGCAGTGCGGCAACCGGCTGGAGGAGACGAATGGCGTTGTTGGAATAGTCGGCCAAGTAAACATCGCCGGAGGAATTCACGGCGAGACCCATCGGATTGGCCAGGAGCGCGCTGGTAGCTGCTCCGCCGTCGCCGGCGAACCCGTAGCCGCCGGTGCCGGCAATCGTGCTAATGATTCCGGAGGAAACCTTGCGAATTCGCTGATTGTTCGTATCGGCGATATAGAGGTTTCCCGCCGCATCAACGGCAATGCCCTGCGGCCCGCTCAGGTACGCGCTGGTGGCAGCCCCGCCATCCCCCCAGAAGCAGCAATTTCCATCGCCGGCGACGGTACTGATGTTCCCACTTGCCGCGGACACCTCTCGAATGCGCTGGTTGTTTGTATCGGCGATATAGAGGTTCCCACTCGAATCCACGGCCAGCCCCGTCGGAGAGTTGAGCTCGGCGCTGGTGGCGAGTCCACCGTCTCCCGAGTATCCGCTGGTTCCGTTGCCCGCCACCGTCGAAATAACTCCTTCGGTGGTGATCTTGCGCACCGTGCTGTGTCCTCCTTGGTCCGAGACGTAGAGATTACCCAAGGCGTCCATAGCTAGGCTGTGCGGCCACGCCAGGTGCGCGCTGGTCGACGAGCCGCCATCCCCGGACTCGCCGCAACCGCCGTTGCCGGCAACTGTGGTGATGATCCCGCTGGTTGAGACTTCGCGAACGCGGCAGTTGTTGGTGTCGGCGATGTAGAGGTTGCCGATCGAGTCGACTAGTACGCCGCCGGGGGCATTCAGTTGAGCGTTTGTCGCAAGGCCACCGTCCCCCCAGAAACCCTGGATCCCGTTGCCCGCAACCGTGGTGATGGTGCCGCTCGAGGAGATCTTGCGAATGCGGTTGTTCTGGGTGTCGGCGACGTAGAAGTTGCCTGAGGCATCTACTGCCACACCTAACGGACTAGCAAGCCCGCCGGCGATTGCAGGTCCGCCATCGCCGGAGAAGTTCTCGCTTCCGTTCCCCGCCACGGTGGTGATCACGCCGCTCGTCGAAACCTCGCGGACACGCCAGTTGTAATGGTCCGCGATGTAGAGGTCGCCCGCGGAGTTGAGGGCCATGCCCCAGGGACTTGCCAAGGAGGCGCTGGTCGCCTGCCCGCCGTCCCCCGCGTACCCATAATTTCCCGAGCCCGCAATTGTGGTAATCGTGCCGCTGGAGACTTTGCGAATCCTCTGGTTGTACTGATCCGCGATATAGAGGTTGCCCTGGCCGTCCACGATCACGTGGACCGGATTATTGAGCCAGGCGGCCGTGGCCGGACCGCCATCCCCAAGGGTACAGCAACTGCCACTGCCCGCCACGGTGGTGATGATTCCGCCGACGGAAACTTCGCGCACGCGATTGTTGTTCGTATCCCCGATAAAAAGGTTGCCCAGGCCATCCACGGCCACGCCTTGCGGAGAGGCGAGTTGGGCGCCAGTCGCGGCCTGGCCATCTCCGGAGTAGCCCCAGACACCCGTGCCTGCCACCGTCGTAATGATGCCGCTCGTCCCGACCTTGCGAATTCGGTTATTGTTCGAATCCGCGATGTACAGGTTGCCGGAAGTGTCCACTGCCACGTCGGTCGGCCAATTCAGCCAGGCATCCACGGCCGGACCGCCGTCACCCAGGGAGCAGCAGTTCCCACCCGCCACGGTGGTAATCGTTCCGCTGGTGGACACCATTCGCACACGGCCGTTGCCGCTATCGGCGATGTAGAGGTTGCCGGAAGAATCGAATGCGAGCCCACGCAGGTTGCTCAACTGAGCACTGGTGGCGGGTCCGCCGTCGCCCGAATAGGCGAAGGCGCCGCACGTGCCAGCCACTCGCGTAAGCGTGCCAACCGGGCTGAGCTCGAAGACGCAGTTGAGGTCACTGCTGAAGTAAACGTTGCCACTGGCGTCCGCAACCGCAAACAGCGGCTGCCCGACGGAGGTATTCAGCGCGGCTCCTGGCGTGGCGGGGACGACACCTCCGGCCACAGTGGAAATGACATACTGCTGGCCAACCAGCGTGGCAGCGCTGGCGCACACCATCCCCAGTACCAACAGGATTCTTAGTAGAGCCTTATTCACGGCGTACCTCCGGGTCTGGCGCTGATGCGCACGCCAGAATTCGCGCCTGCGGATAGCATTAACTCAGGACCGCATCACGCGGTTTCGAGCCCGGCGGGCGACGTGAAAAGACCATGCACAGCACACCCATACTCCGGGGGCAAATAAGAAATAACTATCGCCCAAAGCGTTATCAAAGTCAAGGATAAAAGAGGATAAATATATCCGACAATCTGATTGGTCACATTCGTAACCGAGTGAAGGAACGCGCCACGTGAGCACCGAAAACGAGGACTGTGGAAGTCTTCCTCAGCTTCGGGAAGAGCGCGGCTGTTCCGCGCCCTGGTCGAGAGATTTTGGCGCCTACGTCACCCGCGGCAACGCCACCGGACCGGCGGCATCGGAAATGCACCCCCTTGCCTCCCGGAGCAGCCGCTTGGCTGGACGCCTTGGAAGAGGTGGCGGCGGTCGTCGGCGGGCTTCACTTCGCTGTACTGGGGTACTGGGCCGCCGGTCGCGTCACCTACGCCCGCCTTGCGTGCTGACATTCAATCTCCAGCATGAGCCAACCTGCCTTCAGACCCATCCTGCGTTAAGCAAGACTCAGCGAGAGCATGGGGGTTTTCTTCTCATGCTAGAATAGGGGGTTTCAATACAGCAGCTTGGCGCAAAGCGTCCCTTTCGAGCGGCGTGCAGGGTGAGGTGATGCTTGGAATTCTCGGAAGCTCTCTTCAGAAAACGGATACGGGCACTACTGTCCACCGGGGCAACCCATCGCAGTGGCAACCAGGACGATCATCGGGGAGTCAACTCGACCGGACGCGGTCCGACGGATCTCAGCGGCCTCTGGCAGGTAAGTGAAGATGACCGGTTCCTACAAGAGGCTTACCGAAGAATACTCGGGCGTGAGTGCGATGCTGTTGGCTTCATCAACTACCTTGAAATGCTCCACAGCCACATCCCCCGGCGGGTTGTTGTGCTGCACCTCATTAACTCACCCGAGGCAAGACGAACGGGAGCCTGCTTCACCGGAGTTCCAGAATCGGTGTCTCCACGCGGCGGCCGCGCGGCCTTTCCCTCGCTGCGTCGGATTGTGTCGCGTTTGACAGCGCGCCTTCGCGAGACGGTGAGATGGATACTCTACACCCCCTTCGAATCTCTGGGCCACAAGCTCGATTTCGTGCTACGAGAGCTCGTCGAGAGGACTGATCGCCTTTCCTCGAAGACCGATGAAGCTCTCTGCACCTTGTCTACGAAGTTCGATACTTATGTCGCCGATCTGCAAGAACGGCACAGTCAGCTTCGGGTCGCGGTCGAGAATCGCTTCGATGCCATGATCGAGACACACGAAGAGCAACTCGTGCGAGTCTGCGAGCCCCTTAATCGCGAGATTACCACGATTACGACAGCGGGAGCTGAAGTCGCAGCCAGGATGGAACGCGGTCTGGATCTCATCGGCGGTCTTCGCTCGGAGCAGTCCGAGCTCCGCCGAGAACAAACCCAGGTTCAGATTCTCGTCGATCAATGTTGTCATCGCCTAGCACTGGTTGAGAGCGGGCAGAAGAAGCTGCTTGAGCAGTTGGACGACGTGCGCGTGCTTCTTTCTGGCATTGAGACTGCGACAGTCGGAGTCTCGGCGCGAATCGAAAAGGGCGTGGACCTCATCGGAGGGCTACGCTCGGACAACTCCGACCTTGCGCGGGAACAGGCGATAATTCGGGCTGCTTCGGACCATGATCGGAGTCGTCTCGAACGGATTGAGACCGATCACAAGGGGCTGCTTGCGCAGTTGGACGCCTTTCAAGAACTGACGGCCGATTCGCACAAACGTATGGCGCTCGAACTTACTGAACTCAGGCGTCATTCCCATCCTCCAATCCTTTCAGCCGGGGGCCGTGTTCTGGTCACGGAAGTCGATGGCTTCATCGTTGGCGTTCCCGGCGAAGAGTGGCGACTGGCGGCGCACCACGCATTCCGTGGCGTGTTGGAGCCAGGCACCACGAGGGTTTTTCGGAGCCTCGTCAAACCGGGGATGGTGGTGGTGGACGTTGGAGCAAACATTGGGATGTACACTCTCCATGCGGCGAGACTGCTTGGGGGTCAAGGCAAGGTGTACAGTTTTGAGCCAGCGCCGCGCACCTTCGAAATCCTGAAGGACAACGTCCAGGTCAACGGGTTTCTGGAGCTTGGAGTTATTGAGCTTAACCAGGCTGCCGTGACCGATAAGGCTGGCATCGCGAAACTCGCGATCTTCTCTAACAACTCCGGTCACAATACTCTCTTCTGGGGTGCGGAGCACGGTCAATGGACGGAGGTTCGCACCGTCAGCCTCGACCAGGTCCTCAAGGCATTGACTCATGTCGATGTGGTCAAGATCGATGCAGAGGGGGCCGAGCCGCTGATTCTTCGCGGAATGAAAGAAACAATCGCACGTAACCCCGATATTCGCATCCTTCTCGAATTCGCACCCGAACATCTCAGGCGCGCTGGCGTCGAGCCAAGCGAGTTTCTGGATGAGATTTCTTCTTTGGGATTTGGCTTCCGGCGAATCAATGAGGAGACCGGCGAGCTTATGGATACATCGCGCCAGGATCTCGAGGCGGTGTTTTCGGCCAACCTTGAGCTTGCGCGCGACGGCCAGCCTTCGGGAGGCCTTCGTTGAAGGAGCGGGTAGTGATCCTCGGTGCTGGGGGCCACGCAAGGGTGATCGTCGATGTTCTGGAAGGAATCGGCGAGGTGGATATCGCAGGATTTACGAGCCCGGAGGGAACGCAGGAGACGCTCTGCGGATATCCACGCCTGGGAACGGATGATGCTCTCGATGAGATCTTGCGGTCAGGAGTTCGACTCGCCTTTGCAGCCGTCGGTGAGAACGAGCGGCGGAAGGCATGCATTCACTTATTGAGGGCGTCCGGATTCGGTCTCATCAACGTTATCAGCCCGCATGCGGTTATCTCCGCGCGCGCAGTCCTTGGAGAAGGCGTGGCTGTGCTGCCGGGTGCCATAATCAATGCTGCTGCGCAGATCTCGGACGGAGTTATCGTCAACACGAATGCCTCCGTGGATCACGACTGTGTGATCGGCGCCTGTGCCCACATCGCTCCCGGGGCAGTTGTCGCGGGTTGCGTGCGCGTGGGAGACTGGGTTCTCCTCGGAGTTGGCAGCCGGGTCATTCCGGGCATCTCGATCGGCGAGGGGACCACCATTGGGGCAGGAGCAGTAGTCGTTCGTGATGTTCCCAAGCACGTGGTTGCAATGGGAGTACCGGCGACGGTTAGGAGAAAGCATGACTGAGCAGAAAACCATTGCAGTGGCTCATCCCGTGTTTGGGGGCAACGAGAAGAAGTATGTGCTGGAGTGCCTGGAGAGCGGGTGGGTCTCGTCGATCGGACGGTTCATTCCACTATTCGAGGAAAACTTTGCACGATACTGCGAAGTGCAGTATGGCGTCTCGTGTAACAATGGCACAAGTGCGCTCCACCTCGCCCTGGCCGGCCTCGGTGTCGGGCCGGGGGACGAGGTCATCGTGCCCACACTAACGTATGTGGCGACAGCCAATGCTGTCCGCTATTGCGGCGCCGAACCGGTATTCGTCGATTCGGAGCAAAGGACAATGGCACTCGACGTCAACCAAATCGAGCGTTGCATCACGAAACGATCGGTAGGGATCATCGCCGTCCATTTGTACGGTCATCCGGCCGACATGGACGCCGTCATGGAAGTGGCACGCAAGCACGATCTGTTCGTCGTGGAGGACGCGGCCGAGGCACACGGGGCGCTTTATCGCGGTCGCAAGGTTGGATCCCTGGGCGATGCTGCTACGTTCAGCTTCTATGGCAATAAGATCCTCACCACCGGCGAGGGCGGCATGGTCGTTACCTCCGACAAGCGCCTTTCCGACAGACTCAGATTGTTGCGCGGTCAGGGAATGGAGCCCGGTCGGCGCTATTGGTTTCCTTCAATCGGTTACAACTACCGTATGACCAACATCGCGGCGGCGCTCGGCCTCGCTCAACTAGAGCAGATTGATCAATTCCTTGAGAACCGCTTCCGGCTCGCCTCTCTGTACCGTGCACAATTAGCTTCTCTTGAGGACTTTGTGATCCTGCCGTCCGAAGAGCCCTGGGCCAGGCATGCGTTTTGGTCGTACGCTATCATCCTCCGGACGTCCTTGCGCCTCGACCGTGACGATCTCATGAGGCGATTGGAAGCAGACGGAATCGAGACGCGTCCCGTCTTCTACCCGATGCACGTGCTTCCACCGTATCGCCAGCCGGGATCACATCATCCCGTGGCGGATTTGCTCTCCAGTCGAGGCATTGTCTTGCCAATGCACGGACTTCTCTCCGATGACGATATCTGCCACATTGCGGAGCGCCTCGCCCATTACTGCAAGTACGCAGATGCAGCACCGGTTGCATAGGATCGGAGCGATGAGAATAGTCATCGCGACTAGCGTCGCTCCATTCGTCGACGGTGGCTCCACGTGCATTGTCGAATCGCTGGGCAGCGAGCTGAAGGCGCGATCGCATGACGTTGAGATTTTGCGGTTTCCGTTCAGTGAGGACTATGCCGAGGTGCTCCATCAACTGCTGGCATTACGGCTCTTCGACTTGTCACAGGATTGCGACCGCCTCATCACGATTCGTACGCCAAGTCATCTGTTGAAACATCCCAACAAGATCGCGTGGTTCATCCACCACTATCGCGGAGCTTATGACCTCTGGGGCACGAAGTACCAGTACATACCGAACACCCCGGAGGGGATGGCTTGCAGAGAAGCAATCATCGCCGCGGACAATGTCGGGCTCCGCGAGGCGGCTGGGGTGTTCTGCAATTCGGGAGTTGTTCGAGACCGTCTTCGTTCCTTCAACGGCGTCGAGGCTGAGGTGGTGTATCCTCCCCTGCTGGCGCCGCACCGCTTCTACACGTCGGACGGCGAGGATTTTCTCCTCTACTTCTCCCGGCTCACTCACCACAAGCGCCAGTGGCTGGCGATCGAAGGCCTACGACACACTCGTAGCGCAGTGAAACTTGTCATCGCGGGCTCTCCTGATCCAGGGGTTGAACCCTACCTCGGCGACCTCGATCGACTGATCGACAAGTATGGCTTGAGGAAGCGCGTCACATTGGTCCCCCACTGGGTCCCAGAAGACGAGAAACTCGAACTCTTTGCAAGGTGTCTCGCGGTGGTCTATTTCCCGTTGAATGAGGACTCCTACGGATACCCGTCACTCGAAGCCCACGCCGCTCGAAAGGCGGTTTTGACTACAACGGATGCTGGCGGAACCTGTGAGTTGATCGTGAATGGCCACAATGGTTTCATCACGCCGCCCGATCCGGAACTGATAGGTTCTGCGATGGATAAGCTATACAACGATAGGCAAGCAACTCAAGAAATGGGCAGAGCTGGCGAGCGACGAATCGAAGAACTCCGAATCACCTGGGATAACGTAGCGGCTAGGCTGCTCGCATGAAAGTTGCGGTCCTGAACAATTGCGTTCCGTTCATGCAAGGTGGCGCCGAGCATTTGGCCGAGGCGCTGACGGCAAAACTCTCGGAATACGGTCATCAGGCACTTCTCATTCGGCTCCCGTTCAGATGGGAACCTCCTACCAAAATACTCGACCATATGCTCGCCTGCCGCCTGATGCGGCTTCCCAATGTCGACCGCGCCATCGCATTGAAGTTTCCGGCCTATTGCGTGCCTCACCCGAACAAGGTGTTGTGGTTGTTGCACCAATTCCGGCAAGCATACGATCTTTGGGGGACGCAGTATCAATGCCTACCAGATTCGGCGGACGGACGACAGATTCGCGGGGCAATCGTCTGCGGCGACACCTCCTACCTGCTCGACGCAAAGAAGATTTTTGCCAACTCACGAGTGACATCCGACCGCCTGAGGAAATTTAACGGTATCGAGTCGGAGGTGCTATACCCTCCGTTGCTTTGCGAGAGCGCGTTCCACTCGGTCGAATACGGCGACTACATATTCTGCCCCGGGAGAATCAACGCGGCGAAGAGACAGCGGCTCCTTGTCGAGAGCATGAAGCACTCCCAGTCTGGTGTTAGGTTGGTGGTAGCCGGGCGAACTGAGACCGCGAGCGATTCGGAAGCCATTGAGAGCCTGATCCGCGCATTCCGGCTGGAAAACAAGGTCCAATTTGTCGATCGTTTCATAACGGAGGCTGAGAAAGTCGAGTGGTTCAGCCGGTCTCTAGCATGCGCATACATCCCATACGATGAGGACTCGTATGGTTACGTGACTCTCGAATCCTACCATTCAAAGAAGGCCGTCATCACGTGCGCCGACTCCGGCGGTGTCGACATCCTGGTGAAGGATGGAGTCACTGGACGAGTCGTGCCGCCGGAGCCAAGAGCCGTGGCTCAGGCCATGGACGAGCTCTTTATGGACAGGCAAAAAACGCGCCGCATGGGTGAGGCGGGCTACGAGCTTGTTCGGAACCTTCACATTAGTTGGGATCGCGTCATTGAGTGTCTGACAAAATGAAACTCGCGTGGTTTACGCCATTCTCGCGGAGCAGCGCAATTGCTCGCTGTAGCCTGGGGATTGTCGCAGAGTTGGCCAAGATCGCCGAGGTGGATCTTTGTCATTTCGAGGCCGGACAGAGTCGTGAGAGCTCCGTGCCCGTAAAACGCTTCCGCACAGCTTCCGACGTCGACGAGCAGACGCTAAGTAAGTATGATGTAGTGGTCTACAATTTTGGAAACCACCTGCCATTTCACCGCGAGATCTTCTTGCTGTCGCGACGGCATCCCGGGATTTGTATATTGCACGATTTTGTCATGCATCACTTCTTCGCGGAGTATTACTTTAGCGAGCTGCATAATCCGGAAGCGTATGCACTTTTGATCGAGAGGGTGTACGGTGATGACGGAAGGGCGGCCGCCGAGCAAAGTCTGCCTGGTGGAAAGCGGATGTGGGAGTCGGACGCCGTTGCCCGGTTCCCTCTGTTCGAAGAAGTCATCCGCGGTGCTCTCGGTGTGGTGACGCATTCGGAGTTCTTCAGAAAACGTGTCGAGGATGTCTTTCCGGGACCCGTCAGACGAATTCCGCTGGCTTACGATGCTGAGCCGACAGTTCCGGTGTTATCTCGAAGGCTTTTGAATGTCGAAGAAAATGAACTCTTGATCGTGACAATCGGCCACGTCAATCCGAACAAGCAGGTCATCGCTGTGATAGACGCGCTGGGCTGTCTCGGCCCAATCGCACAGCGCGTCAAGTACGTAGTTTTGGGCCCTTGCTCTCCGGAGCACAAGAGGCTGCTTGAAGCGGCCATCGGCCGCATGCATCTGGAACCGGTCGTGCAACTTCTGGGCCAGGTGTCCGATGAGACTTTGCGTTCCTACTTGTCACATGCCGATGTGTGTGTCAATCTTCGGTACCCTGCCTTCGAAGGAGCGTCTGCCTCGGTTATCGAGGAGATGCTGTTCGGGAAGCCGGTCATTGTGACCGACACTGGCTTCTTTGCGGAGCTTCCCGATGAGTGTGTACTCAAGGTTCGCCCCGATCGTGGGAGTGAACTGACAGCAGCGCTGGAACGTGCGATCACGGATCCGGGCTTCAGAGAGAGGCTGGGGAAGGCGGCCGAGCAGTTCGCGCGAAGGGAGTTTCGTGCCGACCATTATGCCAAAGAGATAGTTGACTTTGCTTGGGAGGCCCGGACCGCAAAACCATTGTTAGGCCTTGCGGACCAGGTCGCCATCGAGTTCAATCGGATGGGCATAGCTTCCGATATGGCAATCGTTGACAACCTTGCCCAGGAGATGCGGAGCACATTCTGCTCGATGCCAGGTTCGGGCCCGAGCTGGCGTTGACTCCGGGCGGTCACTCGGCAGGTCCGACCTTTTGCTTGAATCACCGATCGGCGCGGGGTCACCGTCGGCCTGAGGAGGCGCCCGGAGGCACTACCCAACTTCCGCCAAGCACGAGACCTGTATTCGACTCCGATGCATCTTCTCCATAAGTGTAAATGTTCTTCTTGCCTGCGAAAGAGGGCTTAAAGTGGATAGCAACCTGTATCTTGGCAGTGTTCGCATCAACCTGAGCGCCGGACTTTGCGCCGTCAAGACTGCATTGTGAATTCTCTATCATGTCCATGTTGCCGGCCGGCAGTGAGGTCGATCCAGACCCTTCATCCTTGACGAGCGCGAACGCGTTCGTGGCGCGGTCGTAATAGACGTAACAGGCTTTCCGACCATCGATGGCCGAATTGATAAGGAGCCGCAATTCGTGGACCGGTGATCGGGTGCCGCTTGAACACACGACAGAGAAAAGAGCGTCAGCGCCCTGGCCTCGCGATGGGTTGACCGCCACCGAGAGGTCTCCGGACTGTCCGCTGCCATCCCGGATTCTCGGACCTGCACAAGACCCCGCAAGAAAAACTATGCCGCATAGGACAAATCGACCTACGCCTACGTGAGCTACGTTCATACCCTCCTAGTATCGCTCAGGAAGTTGCCTCTTCGCCCGTGGCAATCAGCGGCGTGCAGTTCTGGGCAGACTGCCTGAACAATCCGCCGAGAAGCGTGGATCATAGGCATGGAGCCCAAATGGGGGCCGAGAGCAATGCAGCGCGTTTTCACCATCGAACGGCTCGCAGGCGACAAAAATCCGATTCACGGGTTGTGCTGGCGTTCCATGGTAGGTGGATTCGCTCATAACGTGAAAGTAGTTGGCCTCGAGCGCTTGCCGCAAGAACGGCACTGTCGGCACGAAGCAACGCGACGGGTTTCCGAGATCGAAAAACGCGGCCTGCTCGGGCTGCACGAACCACTCTGGCGCATAATCGCCCTCGAAAACAACAACAGATTGTTCATGGCTGCAATGCCGGACCTGACCAAATGCATAGAGCGCATCGACCAAATGATAGTAAACGCCCATGCAAAGGACGATGTCGAACCGCTCCCCAAGGTTTTCCGCCTCGTAGATTGAAACGTCGGTGCGGGTCTCGACATTTGAGCCCATAAGTTCTCTTGCCAGTTCGAGGCCGGAATTTCCCGACCAGTTCTGGGTCTTGTCATCGGAGGCCAGCACGCGCGAAGCGCCCCGTTGCTCGGCATAGAAGCTCCAGTATCCGTCCCAGCAGCCGATATCGAGAACTGTCTTGCCGTCGAAATTGATTTTGTCGAGTTGGCTCCGCATCCAATCCCAGAGTCTTCGATGGGATTCGGCGTCCGGAGTCTTGGTGCGTGCCTTGAGGCCGTTTGGAAAATCGATGTCGTGGTACCACTGAATCTGATCGATCCTTTGCTGCTGTAACTGAATGGGCGTCATTTGGCAGATCGACTTAGACTCCTACAGCATAGCACGCTGGTCAATCGGAGTTGAAGGCCCGTGGCGACCTCAAACGCAAACGGTCACCTGCCCGGCGAGCGCAAGAGCATCGAGCCGATTCCGGCCTACCTGGCTCCTGAGAACGTGCATCCGATGTCAGTCCCTACACCACATGATGGCAAAGGTGCTGGGGAGTGATGCAGCCTGCTCGATCAGGAGTAGCCCCCGATAGTAGCTCTTTAGAGGCGCGTACCGTTCCTCGCGCCCGGCGGCGTTCCTCCAGGCCCGCTGTCTATGGCGCGAAGCGTTTCTCTTGTGGGTCTGACGCGGAAAGGCGTGATCGCACAAGACAATCCTACGCCAACATGTCTGTCTGTAACCGAGCAGCACTTGGCCCTTCGCCAAGCGGCCGCTTGCACTTGACGTCGGCTGGCGGCCGCGTAGCCTTCGCCAAGCGGCGTTCAGCGTCTTTACCGAGAGATCTGATCCGCATCGGTCTATCGCTCATGACCTCGAAGACACAGGGGCCTCAGACCGCCAGCGTGGAGAAGCGCGTAGTCGCAGGTCAGCGGTGATGAGCACTGCTGATACCTGGCGCAGCAACTCCCAACGCGCGGCAGTCTGCTTCCAGCATTTCCCCCACGAGCTGCTCGAAGGTTGTCTTAGGCCGCCAGCCGAGTGTGGCACGCGCTCTTGAGGCGTCGCCCAGAAGGGAATTCACCTCCGCCGGGCGGTACAACTCCGGAGATTCGCGCACGTACGCGTTCCAGTCCAGCCCCACGTGGTCGAATGCCACTTCCACAAACTCCCGAACCGAGTGGCTCTCGCCGGTCGCGATGACGTAGTCGTTCGGCTCCGGCTGCTGGAGCATGAGCCACATGGCCTCGACGTATTCGCGGGCGTGGCCCCAGTCACGCCGGGCCTCAAGGTTGCCGAGCCGCAATTCGGTAGCTTGTCCAGCGAGGATGCGGGCGATCCCGGAGGTGATCTTCCGCGTGACGAACTCGAAACCGCGGCGCGGCGACTCATGATTGAAGAGGACGCCGCTGCTGGCGTGAATTCCATAAGCTTCCCGGTAGTTCCGCGTGAGATCGAAGCCGCAGACTTTACTGATGCCGTAACTCGACCGTGGGTGAAAGCGAGTCCTCTCGTTCTGCGGAACTTCATCCGCCAGTCCGAACATCTCGCTGGTGCCGGCGAAATAGAACCGGCAGCGCGGAGCAACTTCTTTCAGTGCAGCCAATAGATAATGTGTTCCATTGATGTTGGCATTGAAGGTCGAGAACTCATCGTCAAAAGAATAGCTGACGAAACTCTGTGCGCCAAGGTGGTAGCACTCATCGGGTTGCACGCGCGCGAGCACGTTGTGCAAACTCGGGTAGCTCTCGAGCGAGGCCGAGTGCAATTGCACTTCATTCAGGTGCGGCAGAATCCGCGACATTCGGTGTTCCGGGTCCTCTAATGCTACCCGCCGAACCACACCGTGGACCTGGTAGCCCTTGGCCAGGAGTAGTTCCAGCAAATAGGAGCCGTCCTGCCCCGTGATACCGGTGATTAGTGCCTTCCTCTGCGACATCGTCATCCACTTGTATCAAGCGCCATGTGGGTTGTCAACCGTCAAATTCTGCATGTCGCGGCAAAGTGAGAAGTTCCTAATTGGGCAAAGTAGAAAGTTCCTCTTGACAGGAAAAAACTGGAAGGGTGGAACGAATCGCGATGAACCAGGAGGAACGAGATTGGCTGGAATGGCTGAAGCGGGTACAGGATGGGATGGTGACGCAAGGGCAAGCCGCCGCAAAGATGGGCGTCAGCGACCGCTGGGTGCGCCGGTTGCTGGTGCGCTTGAAGACCGATGGCGACGCGGTTGTCGTGCACGGGCTGCGCGGCCGGTCGTCGAACCGGCGGATCGACGAACAGACGCAGACGCGTGTGGTGGAGTTATTGAAGCAGCCGGAGTGGCACGACTTCGGACCGACGTTCGCCAGCCAGCAGTTGGCCAAGCGACACGGCATCGAGGTCAGCAAGGAGACGGTGCGCGGATGGATGGTAGCGGCAGGGCTATGGAAGGCGCAGCCGCGCCAACTCGGCGAGAGGCATTTCTGGCGACCGCGACGGAACGGGTACGGGGAGTTGGTGCAGTGGGATACGTCGAATCACGATTGGCTGGAGGGACGCGGCGAAGTCGTGCGCTACCTGGTGAAGTGGATCGACGATGCGACCAGCCGCAGTGGAGGCAGCTTTGTACAGCACGACGGGACGCGGGAGAACATGGGCGTGCTGTGGCAGTACGTGGCCTGCAAGGGGCGAATGGTGGATCCGTACACCGACCGGGCGGGGATCTTCATGGTGGCGCCACAGGCCAAGGAAAGCGCCCAGCAGCGGCGGGAGGCGGATCGCTTAACGCAGTTTGGCCGGGGCCTCAGGGAGCTGGGAATCGGCTGGATTCCGGCATATTCGCCGCAAGCCAAGGGGAGAGTGGAGCGAAGCTTCGGCACCGATCAGGACCGGCTGGTGAAGCACGTGCGACTGGCAAAGGTGAAGACCCTGCAGGATGCCAACAAGTTTCTGGAAGCGGAGTATTGGCCGGAGTGGAACGAGCGCTTTGCGCACCCGCTGGAAGGCGTCGTGGACCTGCATCGAGCGCTTACGCCACAGCTGGATTTGGCGAGTGCGCTGAGTCATGTGGAGCACCGCATGCTGACCAACGACTACACGTTTTCCTTTGCCGGCCGACGCTACCAGATTGCGCGCCCGCAAGTGAAGGCGGGGATGCGGGGAAAGAGCCTGCGAGTCGAGCTACATCTGAGCGGAGAGCTCCGCGCGCGCTACGAAGGGCAGTATGTGGAAGTCAGCGAGTGCAGTGTCAAATCGCCGGCGGTAAAGCCGGTGGGGAAGCCGGTTCGCAAGGATCACAATCGGGGCGGCAAGAGCGATTGGATGGATGGATTCTTCGAACGCCCACGACCGGAGCTGTGGCAAGCGGTCGGAATTGCCAACGCGAGGAGTTAAGCGGAAAACCAGAAGCAGTCAATAAGGAACGCCGGGCAAAAGCGGCCCGGCGATCTTCGCGTTTTATATACCCAAAGCCTCCGCTCGGGAGTCTCACCAAAGCAATAGGCCTCGGCTCGACAATGCCCTCCTGGCGCTCCGGAAAGACTCACGGGTTCTGCGTCACAGGAGGGCATTCGCCGATTGCTTCGGAGCCAACCCCGTCGCCTCGGCTTTGGGTAGCAGCGCCAGGCGCGACCCCGGCGCTGCGGGTCGAACATACCACGGGTGGTCGCCGCGGCCACTCAAAACCGGAACTTTCTACTTTGCCCGAAAGCGGAACTTTCTACTTTGCCTTGACACCGTCAAATTCTGCATTGCTGCTTCAACTCGGAAACGACAGCCGTCTGCACGGTCCAGTATATCGCCAAGATGGAAGACGTCTTGGAGGTGTACGAACGGCCGTACAGCCCGCAAGAGCCGGTAATCTGCGTCGATGAGAAGCCGATCACGCTGCACGCCGATCTGCGGCCCGCCTCGCCGGCGGTTCCAGGACGAGAAGCGCGACGGGATAACGAATATGAGCGTCGCGGGACCGCCAATGTTTTCTGTGCCGTAGAACCGAAGGCAGGCCGCCATTTCACTTTCGCGACGCCGGATCGCTCGGGCTTCGAGTTCGCCCGTATCGCGGTCGCCTTGGCAATGGCATATCCGGAGGCGGAGACGATCCATCTGGTACTGGACAACCTGAATATCCATCGCCGCAAAGCGTTAGCGGACGCCTTTGGAGCGGAAATGGCCACCGAAGTCTGGGATCGCTTTACCGTCCATTACACGCCCACTCACGGCAGTTGGCTAAATCAGGCGGAGATTGAGATCGGGATCTTCTCGCGCCAATGCCTTGGGCATCGACGCATCCCTGACCTCAAGACTCTCCGCCAAGAAGCGAGAGCCTGGAACCGACGAATGAACCGAGATCGTGTCAAGATCGCCTGGAAGTTCGACCGCAAGACCGCTCGCCGGAAGTTTGGCTACAAACCCAAACCTTTTAAGCGGTCAAAGACCTAGCGGGGCTGGGGACTTGTGAAATCGATATCGTGTTTCCCGAGCCACCACTGCCCAGGTAGGGGAAAATGGACGCAGCGCCAAGCACTCCTCCCACCAGATTGTCTGCCACCAGCAACTGCTGCATCTGGTTTGCACTCGCGGCATCCACTCCGGCCACCACGTTGATGCCCTTGATTCCGGAGGCGCCGACACCGAGGACGTGTCGTCATTAATCAGCATCGAGGTATTGGTGACCGTGATCACCGTGCCGCGATTGAGAACCACCGCGGGAATGGTCACCGCGGGAGGGGTATAGCTTTTCGCGCCGACGCCGCCGCAATAGGCCGGCAACGTCGCCGCCAGCGCCGGAAGTGCGCCGACAGCCAATAAGAAGGGGATAGCCCTCATCGCGTGTCGCATTTTCCCGAGTCTCCAAGCGGGCATATTTTGACCGGGGATTTCCATTTCGGCCTCAAAGGTCGAGTGCGCAATCCCCAGCCGGCAGGCCAGCAGTGCGATGAGCCTCTGCACCTCTCAAACCGTGCACGGCAAGTCCACTTCCTGCGCATGCGCCGCCGCTTCCTTTTTGTCCAGAAACTCACCCAGCGAGATCGGTACCGCAACTTTGAGCATCAGTGTGAAGAGCAGGAATCCCACCGCGAAGATGCCGGCGGCGACGCGCAACTCGGTGACGGTTGGGTAGTATTCGTAGATCTCGCCCAGCGTGTCCGGGGTCAGGCCGGGGATGATCAGCCCCATACCCTTCTCGATGTACACGCCGGCATAGGTGGCCAGGCACCCGATGTTCAGCGTGAGGAAATTGCGGCGCGCGGCCGGGGAGATGAACAATCCGAACGCGAGCAGGTTCAGCGCCACGGCGGTCCAGGCGTAGGGGACCAGGGTGTGGTGCCCGCCCACGCCGAAATACCAGTAGCGTGTGAACAGCAGGTGCTGCGTGTTGGAGTAGAACTCCTTGAAGGCTTCGGCGCCGTGCAGGAACAGGTTCAGGAACATGGCGTAGGCCATCAGCTCGGCGATCTTCCAGATGGCGGCGTCCTGGATTTCGAAGCGTGTGAAGCGGCGCAGCACCTGGAGCACGATCAGCAGAATCGCCGGACCGGAGCAGAAGGCCGACGCCAGAAACTGCGGCGCCAGAATCGAGCTATTCCAGTAGGGGCGCGCGGCCAGGCCGTTGTACAGGAACGCGGTCACAGTGTGAATGCCGACCGCCATGGGGACGGAAAGCAGCACCAGCGGGACCACCAGGCGCTTGATATAGTGCTTGCCGTGAAAAGCGCGGTACAGGATGTGGGTGGCCACCGAAAAGTTCAAGATGAAGTACAGGTTCAGCACGAGCACGTCCCAGGCCAGGATGCTGCTCGGGAAGTTCAGAAATCCGAAGGGCGGAATCAGGTGCCAGAAGCGGTCGGGACGGCCGATATCCACCAGCACGAACAACAGACACATGGTGATGGCGCTGATGGCCAGCAACTCGCCGTAGATGACGATCTCACGGATAGGCTTCCAGTCGTAGATGTAGGCCGGGATCACCAGCACCACCGCGGCTGCCGCCACGCCCACCAGGAACGTAAAATTGCCGATGTAAAATCCCCAGCTCACCTGGTCACGCATGGCAGTGAGCCCCAGGCCGATTTCGACCTGCCGCGAATAGGCCAGCGCGCCGGAGACGATGAGCGCGCCCAGAAACGCGAGCCAAGTCCAATACATCCGGTTGCCGCGGAGGATCAGCTTCAGGCTGCCACGCGCGAATCCGCCGAACATGCGGATGCTGTTGACTGCACTCTCAGGTTGCATAGAAGTAAAAGAATCGCGGGACGGTGTTCAACTCCTCTTTCAGGACCAGTACGCGTTTGTGCTCGATGATGTAACGGATCTCGCTATTGGGATCGAGGATGTTGCCGAATTTGCGCGCGCCCACCGGGCAGACTTCCACGCAGGCGGGGTAGCGGCCCTCGCGCGAGCGCTGGATACAGAAGGTGCACTTCTCGACCACGCCCTTGGGCCGCGGGCGGTTACCGAGGTAATGGGTGTGGGGATTGATTTCGTTTTCGGGAATGGTGGGCGCTTTCCAGTTGAAGTGCCGCGCGCCGTAGGGGCAGGCCGCCATGCAGTAGCGGCAGCCGATGCACCAGTCGTAATCGATGACCACGATGCCGTCCTTCTCGGCCCAGGTGGCGCCTGTAGGGCAGACCTTGGTGCAGGGCGGATTCTCGCACTGCTGGCAGCCGACGGGGACGTAGAAGTGGCCTTCTTCGGGGACCTCGGGCGGATTGTAGTAGGGGTCGGCGTGGGTGAAGTCGACGCCCTTTTCCTTCTCCATGGAGAAGACGCGGATCCAGTGGATCTGCGGGTCGCGCGACTGGTTGTTTTCGGCGACGCAGCCGTAGACGCAGCGGCGGCAGCCGATGCAGCGCGAGATATCGAGCGCGAAGGCGAAATGGACACCGGGCATCGGGCCCTGGTCGGAGACTTGGATGTCTTTGCCGAGCTGTTCCTTGTAGCGGCGCTCCATTTCCGCGATGGAGGCTTTCAGCTTGTGTTGGGGGACTTCGTAGAGCCGCTTGGGGCCGCAGGCGGTGAGGACCATGCCTGCGAAAGCGGCTCCGGCGCTGGCGGTGAACATGCGCCGCGAGGGCTTCTCGGAGTCGGTCATTTCATGCTCCGGTCGGGGCGCTGCGGCGCGGGCTTGGGAGCCAGCGGTTTGAAGCGCGGCTGGTGAGGGTTGTGGCAGTGCGCGCACAACAGGTACTCTTTGGCGCCGTTCCAGTTGCCGGTGCGGCGGCCGTGGACGCCGGCGCGCCAGTCACGGTATTTTTCGCCGTGGCACTGGCCGCACAGGCGGTAGGATTCGTCGAACGGGACGCGCTCGCCGCTGGCCAGGTGAAGGAAGTCGCGATTGGTGGGATCGTGGCAATCCAAGCACCAGCGGTGAGTTTCGTCGTGCTTGAGAACGATATCGGTGTGCATCGCGGTGAGCTCGCGGCGGGTGCGGTCGACGGGCATTCCAGCGTGGCAGTTGGTGCAGGGGAAGATGCCATCGGAGAAGGGCGGTGGCGGAACCTCGATACGTTCCGGCCCGGCCGGGGCGGGCGGAATCTTCGGTCCGTCCGCCGCCGGCACAATCCCCCCAGACAGCAGCAAGAGCAGGAGGCCACTACGCACAGCGCAATTCCACCATCCGTTGGACTTCGCGGAGCCACATGGCCTGGAATAGTTGCAGACGCTGGCCTATGACGCTGGCGAGATTGACCGAGACGGCGTAGCCGGTATCGGGATGGGCGGCGAAGTACGCGTTGAGCGCTTCGCGGCCGAGCGCGATCACCTCGGTTTCGAGCGGCACCGCCGCGGTGAGGGTGAAACGATGGGGAGGAATCAGCGCGGACCATCCGACGGTCTGGCCGGAAGAGCATTCTTCGACGAGGATGTCCTCTTCGTGATGGCGCACTTGCATGGGAAGAGTAAGGCGAACGCGGCCGCGCGCGACCAGATAGAGGCTGCCGGCGGCGTCGCCGAGGTGGAAGAGCTCCGCGCCGGCGGTGAGCAGTAAGCGCTTGCCGAGCGCGAGCACGCGTTCGGCTTCGGCCGGCGGCAGGCCCTTCAAGAGTTCGGCGTCAATCATGTCAATTCACCAGTGGGGAGATGGTCCTGCCATGCAGCACGTCGGCGCTGGGGGATTCAAGGAAGCATGCGGCGGCCGCCTGCTCCAGGCGAACGTGGTTTTCGATCTGCAAGAGCAACGCTTCGATCGGAACGCGGTTGGCGGCGGCCACGGGCAGGGCCGGGACGGCGGCGAAAAATCGTGCATTGACAGCCGCGGCCTTCACGGCTTCTTTTCCCAGGGCGGGCTCTTGTTCCATGACGGGCTCTTCGTGCGTCGCCGCACCGAAGGCCAGGCAGGACACGGCCAGCCCGAACATAGCCAGAGCGGCTCCCATCAGCAACATTTCCATCAGCCGGTCTCCTTTTCGAAGCCGGCCAGGTGCACGCCGGCAGCCAAAGCGTAAGTGGCTGAGACTTCAACCGCCGGCGATGGATCACTGACAAAATGTCACTGACAGGGCGTCAGCCGTTGACGCTTCCGGCAGGATGTGACATGATTCGAGCGAACCTTTGGCCAGCGGAACAAAGCCGTCCTTCGCCAGCACGACCGTGGGTCTGGCAGTAGGTGTCACCGCGGCCGTTGTGCTGGCGTGTGCCGGCGGCGCCTACCTATACTCCAAGCACCACATGCGATCTCTGCTCAAGGGGGCGCGGGCGACCGCTCTGGCCGAGGGCGATTTGATTCGGGTGGCGCTGGAACACCAGATGATCGAGAACGACCGGACGCTGATCGCCAAAATGATGGAGAGCTTCCGCAAGCAAAGCTGGGTGGAGCGACTGGTGCTCCTGGACCGCGCGGGTGCGGAGCGGGAGTTGCAGGTGCCCGCCGACCAGGCAGGATCGAGTCGGGTGATCGAAGCGCGCAAGGGTGAGGTGCTGCGCACGGTGGTGCCGATCCGCAACCGTGCGGAGTGTTACGGCTGCCATGACCCGAGCCACAAGATCAACGGCGTCCTGATCCTGGATTACCGGACGACGGAATTGAGCCAGGAGATGGCGCACGACTTGGGCTGGATGGTGGGAGGGACGGCCGCGATCACGCTGCTATTGGTGGGGGCGATCGGAGTGGTGATCCGCGTGGCGGTGCTGCGGCGATTGCAGCGGTTTGAGACGGCGGCCCGGCAGATCGCGGGGGGGGACCTGGAGAAGCGCGTGCCGGCGGGGGGCAGCGATACGATTTCGTGGCTGGCGCGCGAGTTCAACACGATGGCCGATTCGGTGACGGGGCTGGTGGGGGAAGTGCGCCATCAGAGGGAGCGGCTGGAGACGGTGATCAACAGCATTGACGACGGCATCGTGGTGCTGGACGCCGAGCGGCGCGTAATCGCGGCCAACGATGCGTTTCTGGAACGGGCACGGCATTCGCGCGAGCAGGTGTTGGGGTGCCAGTGCCGCGAGCTGACTCCAGGCGGCTGCACAGTTGAGGACTGTCCGACGTTGGCCTGCCTGGCAAGCGGGGCGCGGCAAGTGCGGCTGTGCGAGCGGCGTACGCCGGAAGGGCAGATAGTGTGGGAGGAAGTGCACGCCTCGCCGATTCTCGATTCCCAAGGGAAACTGCTGCACGTGGTGGAAGTCTGGCGCGACATTTCGGACCGGCGCGCGGCGGAGGCGCACCTGGCGGAGTCGCACCGGCTGGCGTCGCTGGGGACGCTGGCTTCGGGGTTCTCGCATGAGTTGAACACGCCGCTGGCGACGGTGCTGATGTGCGTGGAGGGTATCCTGCGGGAGACGTCGGGCGACGGGGCGGACGAGGCGTGGATCCGGGACAGCGCGTCGATCGCGCGCGAGCAGATTCTGCGCTGTCGCGGGATCACGCAGCACTTTCTGCGGCTCTCGCGCGGGCAGCGGGGGCAGGGGGAAGTGGTGGATTTGGGACCGGTGATCGCAGCGGTGGCGCGGCTGATCGAGCCGACGGCGCGCGCGCATTCGGTGAGAGTGGAGGTGCGGCCGGCGCCGGCGGGGATGCACGTGCGCGCGGACGAAGCGGAACTCCAGCACACGCTGATCAATCTGCTGCTGAACGCGGTACAGGCATCGAAGGCAGGCGGGCAGGTGACCGTGGAAGCGGAGGCGGGAGAGCAGATGCGAATCCGGGTGATCGACGACGGGTGCGGCATCGCGGCCGACGACCAGAAGCGCATTTTCGAGCCATTCTTCAGCGCACGGCAGGGCGGCACGGGGCTGGGGCTGTTCCTCTCGCTGAATTTCGTGCGGCGGTGGGGAGGGGAGATCCGGGTGGAGAGCATCGTGGGCCGGGGGTCGACGTTCGAGGTCGTGCTGCCGGCGCTGGGGGCCGCGTGAAGAACACGGCCTCGATTCTGCTGGTGGATGACGATGCGGCATTCCGCAATGTGATGGCGGGCGAACTGCGGCGGCTGGGTCACGAGGTGGTGACGGCGTCGTCGGGGGAAGAGGCGGTGGCGCAAGTGGAACAGTGGGAGCCGGAGGTAGTGCTGCTGGATCTTCGGCTGCCGGGGATGGATGGCCTCGAGGCATTGAAGGCAATCCGCGGGCATAACGCGTCGATCGAAGTGATCATGCTGACGGGACACGGATCCATCGATAGCGCCATCGAATCGATCCGCGACGGGGCGTTCGATTATGTGACCAAGCCGTGCCCGCTGGACGAGATCCAGATCCGGGTGCAGCGGGCGATCGAGCGGAGGGCGCTCAAGCAGCGGACGAGCCTGCTGGAGCGGGCGCTGACGCCGCCGGACCAGGCGGCATCCTTCTTAGGGGAGAGTCCGGAATTCCGCCGTATGCTGCACCTGGTGGAGTTGGTGGGGCCGAGCGATTCGACGGTGCTGATCGCGGGGGAGACGGGCAGCGGGAAGGAGCGGGTGGCGAAGCTGATTCATGCGCGCAGCCCGCGCAAGGCGAAACCGTTTGTGGTGGTGGACTGCGCGGCGCTGCAGGAGAGCCTGTTGCAGAGCGAGCTGTTCGGGCATGAGCGGGGCGCGTTCACCGGCGCCGACAAGGCCAAGCCGGGGCTGTTCGAGGTGGCGCACGGGGGGACGATTTTTCTCGACGAGATCGGGGAGATCAGCCAGGCCACGCAGGTGAATCTGCTGCGGGTGCTGGATACGTCGGCGTTCCGCCACTTGGGAGGGACGAGCGAGATCCGGGTGGATGTGCGGGTGCTGGCGGCGACCAATCGGGATCTGCGGACGATGGTGGGGAAGCGGCTATTCCGGGAAGACCTGTTCTACCGGATGAGCACGATCACGGTCGAGGTTCCGCCGTTGCGCAAGCGCGGAGGCGACATAGAGCTGCTGGCGCGGCGTTTCGTGAAGACGCTGAATGAGCGGTACGGGACGGGGAAGGTGCTGGGCGAGAGCGCGTTGGAGGCGCTGCGCGGGCACGGGTGGCCGGGCAATGTGCGGGAACTGCTGCATGCAGTGGAGGCGGCGGCGGTGGTGTGCGAGGGCGGGGAGATTCGGGCGGAGCATCTGCCGGAGTCGGTGCGGGGAGCGGCGCTGGCGGGCGTGGCGGCGCCAGCCGCACCACTTGTGGACGGAGGCCAGTTTCCGACGCTGGTGGAACTGGAGGTGATGCACATCCGGAGGGCGCTGGAGTCGAACCACGGGCACCGGGGGAATGCGGCGCGAATATTGGGGATCAGCGAGCGAAATCTGTACCGGAAGTTAAAGGAGTACCGGCTGTTGGGGTGATCGGAGTGGCACGTACAGCGAACCCATGATCCAGGCACCGGGAGAATGCCCTCTTCCCGGCGAACGCGGGCGCAACAATTGGCGATTTGCCCCATTTCTGTGTGTGTTGCCCCAATCGCCACACATTCTCGACATTCAAACGTTGTGAAATCCTACATATTCCCTTGAAAACCCGCATTTAGATATAAGCGGGCCTTTTGGTCATAATATTGCCTTGTCCGCACTGCTCTGGCCGGAGGGAAAGGCTCGCGAAATCTGAGGATGTTGCCATGCCGCAACCGGAGTGGGAGGCCCTGGAGTGCGCGGTCCGTGACCTCACGAACCGCGTGGCGTATCTCGAACAGCGCATCGGCCTGAGCGCCCCCGCGGCACCGACGGCGAGCGTGCCCGAGATTCCCGCGAACCATCCGCTTGCCCAGATGCCCGCCATACTGCCGATTGCAGGAAGGGCACTGCTGGGGCTGGCTGGCGCATACCTGCTGCGCGCCCTGACCGAATCCGGCACCCTGCCCGCGAGGGCGGGAATTGCCGCCGGGATCGCCTATGCTCTGCTGTGGCTCGTCTGGGCCGCTCGACGCCCGGCCTCCGAGCGCCTGAGGACCGCGTTGGACAGTCTGACCGCCATCCTGGTGCTCTGTCCCTTGCTTTGGGAGGCGACATTACGTTTCCACGCGATTGACCCCTGGATGGCCGCAGCGGTCCTGTTGCTCTTCGCGGTTTTCGGCATGGCGATCTCCTGGCGCAAGAGCCTGCTCATCGTTTCCACGTTCGCCACGCTGGCCGCTCTGGGAACTGCCGCCGCTCTGTTGCTGGCCACTCACAACGTTTTGCCGTTCACGTTCCTGTTTCTCGCCGTGGCCGCGGCCATCGAAGCTTCCGCCTGCCTGGAACACTGGTTGAGCGAGCGCTGGGTGGGGGCCACCGCCGCGGATCTTGCGGTTCTGCTGGCCACCTGGCTGGTGACGAATGCGCGAGGCCTGCCCGAAGGTTACGCAGCGATTCCTCATCCGTGGCTGCTCACGGCGCAAGTGGTGCTGCTTACTATCTACCTCTGCAGCACGATCTTCCGGACGCTGTTTCGGGGCTTCTCATTCACCGTCTTTGAGACGGCTCAATGCGCCGTGGCCTTCGCCGTCAGTCTCAGCGGCGGCCTGCAAATGGCGCCGGTGATGGCCGTGGTCATGCTGGTCTGCGGAGCGGCCTGCTACGTCGTGTCTTTTGTTCTTTTGGAGCGACAAGGCGCTTCCAGCCGCAACTTTTTCACTTATTCCACCTTCGGGATTCTGCTGGCGTTGGCGGGCAGTCGAATCCTGCTCTCCAGCGGGACGGCGGCCTGGGTTTGGTTCGCCCTGGCGATAGCCTGCATCTGGGCGGGCGGCTCTTTCGGCCGGCTGACGCTCGAAGTGCATGGGGGAATCTACCTGTTGTTGGCGCTGGTCGTGTCGGGTGCAGTTCAGGAAGCGGCGAACCTGCTGTTGGGCTCGGCATCGTGGCCGGGCGAGCGGCAGGTAGCCTTGTGGACGGGTCTGGCGGCCAACACCGTCGCCTACGCCCTGGTGATGCATTACGGCCGCGAGGGCCGTCTTTCGTGGAACATGCGGGCGTTCCGCATTGCGGTTGCCGCCAGTTTTGTCTGGCTGGCATCCGGGACTGCGGCCGGCATTCTGACCGAGGCCTATCACCAGGTGTTAGGAGCCGGCGCCAGCCATGCGTATTGTGCCACGCTGCGCACGGGCGTCCTGGCGGGCCTTTCCCTCCTACTCGCCTGGGCGGGCTCGCGGCGGAACCGCTGGGAGTTGTCGCACCTGATGTACCCGGCCATGTTCCTGGGTGGCTATCGCCTGGTGGCGCAAGACCTTCAGCAGGGCCATACTGGAGCGCTTTTCCTTTCGCTACTGCTTTATGGCGCGGTGCTGACAGCTTTACCGGCCGCGAGCCAGCCGAGGCCAAGATAACAAAACGCCGATTTCATTTCCAGTTGCGGAATCGCGGCCGAGCAGGCGGCCGCTGTCAGGTATAGACAGGTTGCCTCCGGAATCCACGGCCATGCTGGGCGATCAGGGCAAACGACGCGGCGAGGACGGCGTCGGAGATGTCGGGTACTGAGTCCGAACGAACGTGAACACAAGCGAGGCGGCCAGGAATTCCGCCACCGCGACATCAGCTTGAGCGAGGTCCAGCCTCAACAGCCCACGTCTCGGTGAGCGCTCGTTCGAAATTCCCCCCGAGGATGAGTTCGATGTTCCGGCTGGAATAGTTCCGACGCACCAAGCCCTCGGTCAGATCATAAACCTTCTTTGCATAGTCGATTCCATCAAGATCGAACCTCCTTGTGGGACGAACCCGAGTATCCCGTCCGTCCAGATCGACGTCGCTGCCTATGCCGACGTGCTCCACCCCGACCAGTCTGGTCAGATGGTCAAAGTGATCCAGTACATGCTCAATCGTGACTGGTCCTGCGGACCGAACAAAGGAGCGGACCATGGTAATACCCATGACGCCTCCCGTCGCGGCCATATGCTTGATTGCTTCGTCCGTTTTGCAGCGGGCACAACTCGGAACCAGCGCGCGACAGTTGGAGTGCGTAATGAATACAGGCTTTCGAGATGCTTCGATAGCATTCATCGTGGTCCGGTCCCCGCAATGTGAAATATCCACGGCCATGCCCACGTGATTCATACGCTCCACGATCTGAATGCCGTATTTACTGAGTCCAGAGTCTCGCGGGTCGGAAGATCCTCCGCCGATCCTGTTGCCGCTGTAGGTAAGCTGCGAGACCCGCTGGCCTAAATCATAGAAGCGGTCTACATCCTCGACGGTTCGAAAATGCGCGGAGTTCTGCTGGCCAATTAGGATGCCGATCTTTCCGAGCGCTTTTGCCTGTTTGAAATGGGCCACTCTCTCTATGCGCTGGAACTGCTCTCTGTGCGCCGCGGTGAACGCGTTCCACCCAATAATGTCTCTCCATGACTCCGTGTAGATGTCCCCTGCGATGTAGCCGACGGCGGGGTGGAACACTGTTGTTCCCGAGTCTCTCAACCGGACGAAATCGGCTTGCCCGAACCGGCCCGGATCGCCTTCCCAGACCAACAGTTTGCTGTAGTCCAAGGTCAATAGGCCCAACATATCGATCACTGTGGAGCGACGGACCAAGTCCACGGTGCGAGCCGCATATTCCGTTTCACTCTGGGCAAAAAGAGAAAATCGGCCACGGTTGATCATCGGCGCGCCCAGGGATAGCGCTGCGCCTTTCAAAACCGAGCGACGAGAGATCATAAGAGGTGGCATCTCCCACGGACAGGCAACGGCGCGCCTTTTTTGGTCTGCCCGCGGATGGATGTTACAATCTGTCGATCGCCCGAAGCGCTCTCTTCCGACGCGTTTCGGGTGTTTAACGGGGAGCTCCCGTTGACTCGATTTAGTGGCCCCATACCCCAGCCTTCAGGCGGCGTTGAGTTGGGGCGCCCAAGGCTTCTTCGCCTCGCTTAGCATCGGATCATCGGCGGCGGCGTGCAGGTATTTCATTACCTCAGCGCGGAACCACCCGTGGACGCGATTCGTGGCGGCGTGGATCTCTTCATCGTGTTGTGCTAGGCAGACCTTGCAGCCTTGGGTCATCGTTTGCTCCTGTTCTACCCGACAATAGGCCAGGGGCCCCGCCAGAACAAGACATGCGGAAGTATACGTGAACCCCTTCACTTCTGTTGTGGTACTTTCCTGACCTGCGGAAACTACCGGATGGGGAATCTCCCAGTAATAACCGCGTCGGATCGAGCGGCGCCCCGGCACCACCCCAGTTTGCCAAGACCGAACTGCCTCGTACGCTGACCCAATTCCGGAAACGGCGAAAAAAGCGAGAGACTGAGTTTTCGGACCAAACGGGGTAGGCCGAATTCGCACCCTCACCGCCAAATTATTGATAATAAATATACTTAGTTGCGCCTAGCGGCAACATCGGCAGCCATTTGAACCTTACCTCGGGTCCCAGACGACATCAAGCGACTTCGTGTCGGAGCAGATTGCTCTATCTTTCCTGTCAGTCCAATAATCGTCTCTAACCAACGGGCCGGTGGTTCGTATAAGAAACATATGGACACACTCTGGCGCGACGTCTGTTTCGGCCTGCGGTTGCTGGCGAAGAATAAGGGCTTCGCCGCGGTGGCGGTGTTGGCCTTGGCCCTGGGAATTGGTCCCAATACGGCGATTTTCAGCGTGATCTATGCCACCCTGTTGGCACCCATGCCATACCCGCAACCCGATCAGCTCGTGGTGGTTTGGTCGAAGATCCAGGGAAGCCGAAACGTGGTTTCCGCCGGCGACTTCCTCGACTGGCAGCATGAGAGCAAAGCCTTCCAGGGCATTGGCGCCGCCAGCGGTTCGCAATTTAACCTGGCCACGGCCCAGGAGCCGGAACAGGTGTCCGCCCAGACATCGACGCCTGGTTTTCTCGGCATCTTCGGCTACACGCCTCTGTTGGGACGGGCGGACTTCCGTGGTGACGAGGGGCAGCCAGGCCGCGATCACGTCGTCATCCTGACCTATCGTCTGTGGAAGCGGCGCTTCGGTTCCGATCCAGGTATCATCGGCCGCCAGATCCGCATGAACGACGAGCCCTACACAGTGGTCGGCGTGCTGCGCCCAGGCCAGGCCGACCGCCTCCAGCAGGAGATGTGGGTTCCATTGGTCTTTAAGCCGGAGCAGATCAATCACGACTTTCACTGGCTCATCGTGCTCGCCCGCATGAAGCCTGGGGTGACGTTACAGCAGGCGCAGTCGGATATGGACTCCGTGACGCGGCACATCGCGCAGGTCTATCCGCGGTCGAACAAGGGCTGGACGTCCAGCGTGGAAGCGTTGCAGAACGACTTCCTGAGCCGGGACACGCGCACCCACATGTGGCTGCTGATGGGCGCGGTGGGCTTCGTCCTGCTGATCGCCTGCGTGAATGTGGGCAACTTGCAGCTTGCGCGCGGAACATCGCGCCAGAAGGAACTGGCCGTGCGGGCATCGTTGGGCGCGGGCAGCGCCCGGTTATTCCGGCAGTTGCTGACGGAAAGCCTGGCGCTGGCCGCAGCCGGCGGCGCAGTGGGGGTAGCCCTTGGCTGGGTAATCCTCAAAGCGGTGATGACGCTCATGCCGCGATTCACACTGCCCTCGGAGGCGGATGTCGGGCTGAACTGGCCGGTGTTGGCATTTACACTGAGCGCAACGGCGCTCGCGGGAGTGCTGTTCGGCTGCGTGCCCGCCTGGCAGGCCACCCGGCTGGACCTTGTGGAACCGCTGAAAGAAGCCGGACGTTCGACAAGCGGCGGAGGCCGGCATCGATTGCGTCAGGCGCTGGTGGTGGTGGAGTTCGCCCTCGCTCTCGCCCTGCTCACCGGCGCGGGTCTCGCCATCCACAGCTTCTGGAACCAGACGCGGGCCGACCTAGGATTCCGCTCCGATCATGTTCTCACTTTCAACCTGCCCGTGCCCGAAGGCCGGCTGAAGGGAACCGAGCAGATCGACGGATTTTACCGTCAGGTGCTGGAGAGAGTCGAGGCCGTTCCCGGCGTACTGCGCGCGATGGCCGCGACCGGAATGCCGCTCGAGGGCCCCGGCTTTGGCATGCCGTTCACTGTCGCGGGCAAGCCGGTCAGCGATCCCTCCGCGCGCCCGGGCGCCGCGTTTCTCATGTGTACCGCCGGGTACTTCCAGACCTTCGGCGTGAAGATGGTCCGCGGCCGCGCCATCAACGAGGAGGATGTTGCCGGCAGCCTTCGGGTGGCTGTGGTGAACGAGAGATTCGTCGAGAAGTTTCTGTCGGGTCTGGATCCACTGCGGCAGCGCATCCTGGTGGAAGAGTTGATTCCCGGCGTCACCAAACTCGGGCCGCCGCAGGAGTGGCAGATCGTCGGCGTGTTCCGCGACGTGCGCGCGCCCGAGATACTGAAAGATTCCGACTATCCGGAGATTGACGTACCCTTCTACCAGAGTCCGTGGCCGCAGGCGGCGATGGCGGTGCGGACCAACGGCGACCCCGCTGCCATGCAAAAAAGCGTCGCCGCGGCCATCCGCGCAGTGGACCCGACGCTGCCGCTGGCGCAGCCGCGGACCATGGACCAAATGATGGACGAGCACCTCGCCGGGGACCGGTTCAGTGCGGTCCTCTACATCAGTTTCGCCGGTGTGGCGCTGCTGCTGGCCGCGGTGGGCATCTACGGAGTGATGGCGTTTGCGGTGGCGCAGCGAACCCACGAGATCGGGTTGCGCATGGCGTTGGGCGCGAGTCGCGGACGAGTTCTCGGACTCGTCCTTCGCGAAGGCATGACCCTGGCCGCGACCGGACTCGCCGTGGGACTGGCGGGTGCATGGTTCGTGGGCCGGGCTATGAAAAGCGTGCTCTATGGCACAGGCGTCATCGATTCCGCGTCTCTAGCCGTGGTGGCCGCCGTCCTGCTGGTTTCGGCGCTGCTGGCCTGCTGGTTCCCGGCGCGGCGGGCCACGGCAGTGGACCCGATGACTGCCTTACGCCAGCAGTAAGCCAGAACGAAGGCTTCGCTCTTTCGGGGCAAATGCCGCTGTGCTGCATTCGCAGAAGCCGCCCAACCTGGAGTGCAATGTGCGAGCGTTATGTGGCGATATCGCTAGCTTCTCTGTACGGAACATATCGCGCGCAGGCTCTACGCTGCGCATCGATGGGAAGGCTTCGCGCCTTTTGTCCCCTGCGGGTGACCGCTCATCACAATTCCTCACAGTGCCGCTGCGACCGGCGCCACAATCGCCTCATGAAACTACTGATGCTTTCTCTCGCACTTGCCACCGCTTCGATGGCGCAGTCGCCGTTTCAGGTCAAGGTGACCGGGCACGGCCGTCCCATCATCCTGATTCCTGGCCTGTCGTCGTCAGGCGAAGTCTGGGACACCACCGTTGCACGTTACAAAGACCGCTTCGAATGCCACGTACTCACCGTCGCCGGATTCGCCGGCGTGGCGCGCGTGCCCGCCCCGATGCTCGATCGCGTCCGCGACAGCCTCGCCGACTACATCCGCAAACACAAACTCGATCACCCCGTCATCATCGGCCACAGCATCGGCGGCTTCCTCGCGCTTGACCTGGCCGCGAAGTATCCGGACTTGCCCGGCCGCCTGGTCATCGTCGATTCGTACCCCTTCCTGGCCGCTATGGCCGATCCCCACGCAACGGCCGCCAGCGCCCACGCGGCCGCCGAGCAGATGCGCCACGCCATAGGCGACGAGACCCAGGAGGCGTACGAACGCTACGTCAAATCCGGCGTTGGCACGCGGACGATGGTCGAGAAAGAATCGGACTTCGACCGCATCACGGCGTGGGGCCTGGCTTCGGACCGCACTGCCGTCGCCGACGCCATGGCCGAGCTCTGGTCCACCGACCTGCGCGACGAGGTGGCCAAAATCAAGGTCCCTACGCTGGTCTTCGGTACGTGGATCGGCTTCAAGCAGTTCACCGACCGCGCGCGCACCGAGGGCAACCTGCGCAGCCAATATGCCAAACTCGCCGGCGTCGAGATCGAGGTTACCGACACCGCGCACCACTTCATCATGTGGGATGATCCGAATTGGATGTTCGCACACCTGGACCGCTTCCTGACTGGCAAGGAACCGAACCCGACCCGATGAAGACGAAACAGGCCTACTGGACGTGCCAGCTCCTCGGTTGGGGCAGCTACGCCGGCTTTGGCGTGTGGATGGCTGCCGAGCGGGCGGGTTGGACGACCGAGGTGATCGCCGGCTACGCTCTGTACTTTCTCTACAGCATCGCGCTGACTCACCTGCTCCGCTGGTACGTAAACCGGCGGGGCTGGGTGGACGGATCGCAGTACTTCCGGATGATACTCGCCGCATGGATCACCGGCCTGGTCCAGGCGGCCCTGGTGATCGGGATCAGTTGGCTGATCGCCGGTAAGACCAGCGATTTTCTCAAGCCTCTCACGGCCGCCTTCAGCGCGATCGCCATCTCCGTCGTCACCGTGGGCTGGATGGTCGTGTACGTGGCGGTCACCTCCGGACGCCGCGTCCGCGAGAAGCAGCTCGCCCTGCGCGATGCCGAGTTACGCGGTTTGGAAGCGCAGATCAATCCGCATTTCCTCTTCAATTCCCTCAACTCCATCCGCGGACTCGTCGTCGAAAACCCACCGCTCGCACAGGACCTCATCACGCGCCTAGCCAACATCCTCCGCTACAACCTGCACCGTGACGCCGGCCACACCGTGCCGCTCGATTCCGAACTGGAGGCCGCTGGCGACTATATCGCTCTGGAATCCGCGCGCTACGAGGACCGGCTGCGCATCCGCTTCGCCATCGATCCCGCCACGCGGTCTATCGCCGTGCCGCCGATGCTGCTGCAGATGCTGGTTGAGAACGGCATTAAACATGGCATCGCGATGCTGCCCGGCGGCGGCGAGTTGCTGGTCCGCTCCGCCCTGGAAGACGGCACGCTGGTCCTTCAGGTGGAGAACAGCGGGCAACTCGCGGCGGAGGAAAGCCGGCTGCCCCGCCTGGGCCTGAACAACATCCGCGAGCGCCTGCGGATTCTTTACTCAGGCCGCGCCAGCCTGGAACTTACCAGCCGCGACGGGCGCGTCGCCGCGACGGTGCGCATACCCATACGCCAATGAGAGCCTTGATCGTAGACGACGAGCGCCTGGCGCGCGCCGAGTTGGCGCGCCTCCTGGCTGTCCATCCGGAAATCGAGATCGCCGGCGAGGCACTGAACGGCGAGGAGGCGCTTGAGCTTGTCGCCCGGCTCGTCCCGGACCTGCTCTTCCTCGACATCCAGATGCCCGGCATGACCGGATTCGAACTGCTGGAGCGGCTCGACGAAGTGCCGCAGGTCATATTCACCACCGCTTACGACCAGTACGCCATTCATGCCTTCGAGGTAAACGCGCTCGACTACCTGCTGAAGCCGATCGCTCCCAACCGTCTCGCTGCCGCCCTGGCCAGGCTGCGCCCGCGTCCCGAACGCTCGCGTCTCGAACAGGTCTTCGTCCGCGACGGCGATCGCTGCTGGATCGTCCGGCTGCCCGACATCTTCCTACTCGAATCGGAGGGCAATTACACCCGCCTGCACTTTGGCAGCGAGCGCCCGCTGATTCGCCGCTCGTTGAACGCGCTCGAAGAGCAGCTCGATCCCAACCTCTTCTTCCGCGCTGGCCGCAAAGAGATCATCAATCTGAAGTGGATTGACAAGGTGGACATCGGTGTCAATGGCGGCCTCACGGTGACGCTGCGCGGCGGCCTGACTGTCGATATGTCTCGGCGCCAGTCCACGCGGTTGCGCGAGATACTTAGCCTGTAGTTTTTTCCGTGCCGTCTCAACACAGGTGGCGCCCGTTATTTCGAGTTATGGGTAGCTATGTCTTGGTTCAAGCATTTACCGCCGCCGCCCGCCGCCCGGCGCGACTTCTTCCACCAGCGAACCGTTCCGCACCACCGGCACGCCGTTCACCAGGACGTAGACCATCCCCTCGGCATAGTGTGCCGGGTTTTCAAAGGTGGCCCGGTCGATCACGCGCGCGGCCTCGAACGCAGCGAGGTCTGCGTCCGCACCCGTCGTTCTTGTGAATCGAGGGGTGAAATGAGCAACGCGTGCCGGCCCTGGAGCACGAACGACTCCAGTCGCAGGCGAGCGTTGACGCGCCATATCGGCTACTTGACAGGCTCCTGCTTTTGGCCGAGCGTTCCGATCATCAGCAGATTCCCCGTCGCGGCATCGAAGGCCGCATAGGCCTGGTTGAACCGTGCCGATTGCCCCGACGGGCCAGTGAAGACGAATTGACCCGTGAGAGTCACGAATCCGATTTTGTCGTTGTCATCCACACCGGTAGGCTCGCCCTGTAGCCGTTGGCTCACCTCCTTGCTCGTTAGAAACTCAAGCGAGGACACCTGAATCTGGCTAAGGTCGCCCCCATTCTTAGGCAGGTTATGCGTCTTGAAATAGTTGACCACGTCCTGCAGAGTGAAAGGCTGCGCGGCGCCAGGGTGCACCGTCAGTGCCGCCGATCCCTGCGGGCGTTTGGGAGTTCCTTGCGGAGGCTTCATTGCGATCTTTTCTTCGTTTGGTTGCGGGCGATGGCATCCGGCGACGAATCCCAGACCGCCGAGCAACAAGAGAATACCGACAGATTTCGTGTTCATGACGCTCATCCTTTCCATTAACCGCAGCAATGCGTGGTGAATTCGCCGCCTTCCGGTGGCGGCGGAGTGGACGGATTGATGGTCCAGGAGGCGAACGGCGGATTGTCGCTGCGCACGCTGCCCTCGTCCTTTTCCCGTTGGTACCAGAATACATACTCGGGACCGAGCGCTTGCACCGCCCAGATGTTCCGCGTATATTCTGCATTGCCCGCGGACCCGCCCTGCGTGCCGGCCAGTTCCTGTCCAATGTGAATCGCATTGGCGCTCATCGGATTGCCGTTCGAAGCCACCGACGTTCCGTGATAGAGCGTGCTCTCCGAAGTGTTGTAGATGAAAATCTGGAACACCTCAGGCGAAACCCGCCCATCCTTCACAATCATGAAGTGGTCGGTTGTACTCACGGGATCGGCATTGCCGACGATGTGCAGGTTGAAGGTGCTGGAGTTCTGCGGCCGGCTGTCTGCCCAGAAGAACTGTGTGCCTTCCCCGGCCTGCGCGATGTAACCCGCCTCCACCCAACATTGTCCAAAGCTGTTCGCCTTGCACGCCTGGGAGTTGGCGTCGATCAGCCACATTTCGTTATCGATAAAGCCTCCGCAGTTGGACGGGCAATTCATGCTCGGTTCCTGCAAATCGACATAGGCTCCGAAGTACTGCGGTTGCTCGCTCCAGCTCGTTTGTCCGTAGCAGTGATTCGCGCTTGCCGTGCCGCAGGAATAGTTGGCGGCGAAGCAGTTCGTACTCGAAAAGAGCAGACCGCCGAGCAAGCCGGCATAAATCAGCTTCTTCTGGATAGCGCCCCGCCATGGGATAGCGCGCATGCTGGACCGCAGAACATCACCGGTTTTGTGCATAATCACTCCTTGTCGCTGCCTCCAGCCTTGCTCAATCGGCAAGAATATCTTGGAAGCAGTGATGAGTAGTGAGCCGCGAGCTCAAATCGTTTCAGAGAATCCGCAGGGTTCAGGCGCCGATACGGGAGCGCTCAGCCAACAAAGAGCGGTTTTAAGAATCCAGCTCGGACCCGGCTCGGTATCGGGCAGGGCGGGGCCACCAGCGCCAGTTTAGCGATAGGCGAAGAGCATGGCATAGACGATCAGGCCGATCAAAACCAGGCCGATCGTCAGCGCGGTGAAGCCGAGGCGGCGCCAGAATCTCACGTCGCGGGGCGCTGGCGACGGCATCATCATTTGGGCCAACTCGCCGCTCTCCACCAGTTGACGGTACTCCCTGGGACGGTCGCGCTGGAACTCCTCGAGCGGCATGCCCTCCGTGAAAATGACGGTGTCCATGGGGAACTTCTCGGGGCGGAAGTGCGTGTTGAAGAAGTGCACCACGAAAATGAAACTCACGGCCAGCAGAGCCTCATCGCTATGGATGGTGGTGGCGACATTGACGGCCCAGCCCGGGAACACGTGCGTGAAGATCTCCGGAAACCACAGCAGAAGCCCCGTACCACCGATTACGGCAACGCCCCAGAACACCGCGAAATAGTCGAATTTCTCCCAATAGGTCCAACGGCCATATTCGGGACGAGGGCCGCGCTTGAAAAACCATTTGAGGGAACCGGCCAGTTCGTGCAAATCGCGCCGATTGAAGAGCATGCTTTCGTCGCCTGCGATGAACTGGCGCCAACTCTTGCCGCTGGCGCGCCGCTGCTTCACCAGATCGTACGCGTGTAACCCGAAGTAGGTGAAGGTCAGGACGGCGCAGAACCGATGGACCAGACCCGCCGCTTCAAAACCGCCCAGGAGATGGGCAAGAAGCTTGGCCCAGCCCGCATAGGAGAACTTCAGAATCATGCCGGTCAAAGCGAGTCCGAGGAAGCTGGAGACAACCAACAGGTGCAGGTTGCGATGGAACCGCCGGAAGCGGCGCACATAGGTTCCGGCCTCCGCCGGACCGTTCTTGATCTGCCTGCGGTACGCGAACGATCGGGGCAGCCAGAGCGCGGTGTGCACCCCGGAGACCACCAGCGTGCCGATCAGCAGGGTGGTCATGCCCCAGAAGGTGATGAACAGGAAAGGATACTTTTTCGGATCGTGATGGGTGGCGTGTGTCAGATAGCCGGCGAACTGGCGGTGGGAGCCGGTATGGCACTTGCCGCAGGTGGCGACGATGTTGTTCCGGCTAAGATGCGAGCGCGGATCGTTGACTGGCAGAATGTCGTGCGCTCCATGACAGTCGTAACACTTGGCGGTCTTCAGGTATCCCAATTTGGAGACCTTCCCGTGGAATGTCTCGAAGTACGCCTCGGTGATCTGCTGGTGACAGCGGCCGCATTGGTCCATGATATTCAGCCGGAACTCGGAAAGATCCGTGCGCTGGATGCTGTGGGCGGAGTGGCAATCGTCGCAGACCGGCAGCGGTTTCCCGGAGTGAGTGACATTGGGGCTGTGGACGCTGGCGGTGAATAACTCGTAGATGCCGCGATGGCATTGGGCGCAGGTTTCGGCGATGTTGGCGCGGTTCACGCTGGAGCGTGGGTCGCGGCTAGGTAACTCGTGGTGCGGGGTGTGGCAGTCGGCGCAATTGGCGGTGACGGTCAGGCCGGCCTGCAGCAGCCCCTGGCCATGGATGCTCTCGCGGTAATGGTCCACGATGTGGTTCTGCTTGCCGGTGTAGCGAACGGCCGCCTTGTGCCCCTCCTGGTGGCATTTAGCGCACAGGGCGGGGACGTTGCGCGAATACGTGGGATCGGCGGAATTGAGCTTGCCCAGCGTCCCGTGCGGGCTGTGGCAGTCCTCGCAGAGGGGCGCATCGGGACTGCCTTGCGCAGCCAGCGTGCCGTGCGTGCTTTCGCGGTATTGGTCCACCTCCTTGTCGTGGCAGATGGAGCAATCCACCTTATCCTTAATGGTGTCGCAGGCTCTCACGTCGGACGGGGTCCCGCCGGTATGGCACTGCACGCAGGCGATGCGCGAATGACGCGAGTGGGCCAATTCATCGGCGCTGACGTATAGCGGCTTGGATTGTCCGGAGCCCGTCCCCTTCAGGTTGGGATTGGAATGGCAGCTCAGGCAATCGCCATTGGACATTCCCTCCGTGTAGTAAACCTTGCGGATTTTGTGGGGCTCGTGGCAGTCGACGCACGCCGGGATCATGTGCGGCTGCTTCTCCCACAGCTCGCCGCGGATCACCTGGCGGTGCACGTCCTCGATCTTCGCGTGGCACTTCATGCAAGTCCTGGCAATGTTCTGTTTGGCGATGGAGGAACGGGGATCCGTGTGGGGAAGCTGGTTGTGAGCCGTATGGCAACTGGTGCAGACCGCGGTAACCGTCAGGCCTTGCTTGAAGAGGCCGATGCCGTGAATACTGTCCTTGTAATTTTCGGATATGTTGGTCTGCGAGATAGCACGCGTCTTGCTGACTTCGGTGCCTTCGCTGTGACAGCCGCCGCAGAGGAACGGAACGTTGATGGTGGCGACCGGCGACTTCATGTTGGACGGGGGCAGGATGTCATGCGTGCCGTGGCAGAGCTTGCAGTTGGGGGCGAACGGGTCGTTCTGTGCCGCCTTTTTTCCGTGGACGCTGGCGGCATACTGGCTCTGTTCTTCGCTATGACACTGGCCGCAGTCGACGGGAGCCAGCTTCTCCGGATGCGGCACTTCCTTGATGTCGCTGTGGCAGGCAACGCAATCGAGGGCGGCATGGGGCGACGCCTTTAAGGCGGCCGCATGGAAACCAGGAGGCACGCCGGGCTGGCGCTTCCCGATGCGCGGGCCGGGATCATGGCAGCCGAGACAGTCCTCGGAATGCGGTTGCACAGCCTGCTGGCTGCGGAGACCGCTGGTCAGGAGGGTTGCAAGGGCAGCGAGCCGGAGTAGGTTCACGGCCGTCATGGTGTGGCGTTTTTCAACAAACTGCCCGTTGCGGAAGCTCCAAAACGGGATATATGGACCTCTTAATCGTATACTGTGCCGAAATTTGCGTCAAGTTGTGAAAAAACTCTGTTCAGAAATCCGATTTAGATGTACGCTCCCAATATGTGGGAGCGTTTTCGTGGCGCACCAGTTGTCGTGATGGCCGCCTGGAGCCTGGCTTCCTGCGACACCCCTGCGAGAAGCGCCGCAGTACCTGCACCCGAGGCGGAGCAGGTGGTCAGCGCAGCCCTGAAGAAGCTTTACATGACTGCCAGCGCTGCGCCGCCGCAGTCCGCGGCGCAGCAGAAGGTGATCCTGCAGATGGCCGAGAAGGCGTCGAATGGGAAAGAACTGCTGCTGGTGATGCGGGCGGCAGTTGGAGTGTTCCCTCCCGGAACCGGGTCGCAGGAACCAAGCGCGGAGAGCAAGGTCCGCTCCATCGTGACGGCAAAGATGATGGAACTTGGAACGCTGGACCAACTGATTGAATGCGCGATGCAGTACTCTGTCAACCCGGAGAGTGCCCGGCCCTTCGTCCAGCGTATGTTTCAACTCGGGGATGAGAAGTCCGACCCTCGGGTCTGGTATCGAATCAGAGTAGCCGCTTCCCGTTTGAAGGTAGGTGATCTGGAGCGGCAGGCACAAACCAGGGGAGACCAACTGGCAGGCAGATAACATGGCTGGAGTCGGGCCTGCCGCAGTCGACAAGAAGGCCAACACGATGAGAGTCTTGGTAAATGGGAACGGACCCAATCGGCACGAAGGGACGGCGGCCGCGGCACAAGGTTCCGGGCGCATGTTCCTGACCCTGAGCTTCTCGATTCTCGGGGTAGCGGTTGCTTACTTCGGCGCTTTGTATCTGATTGCGCGCTGAAGCTGCGCGGGCCTGCCGGAGCGTGCCCGCCGCCGCGCGATGGAAATCGCCAATGATGCCGGAGCGCGACGTGTAGTAGGCTGGTTGTGCCCATGAATCCGCCTGGCTTCGCCGTCGGCGAGGTGCTGGATCCGGTCGATGCTTACGACCGGGTTGCTCCTCGATACGCGTGTCTGGCGAAACAACGCGCGGCCTATCTCGACGCCATCGACCGGCTTGTCACTGCCGAAATTCCGCCCGGCAGCCGTTCGCTGCTGGATGTAGGCGCCGGGGATGGCGCTCGCGCTGGGCGCATCGCCGCGGCCGTGGGCTTGCGTGATCTCGTTCTGCTGGAGCCGAGCGGTGTCATGCGAAGCCACTGCCCCGCGCAGGCAAACATCTGGGCCATACGCGCCGAAGATCTCCACCACCAGCAAAGCAACTTCGACGTCATTACGTGTCTGTGGAACGTTTTTGGGCATATTCTGCCTTCCGCCGCCCGGATTGAAGCACTGCGCCAGTTCGCACGGCTGGTGTCTCCGGAAGGCAAGATCTTCATCGACCTGAATCACCGCTATAATGCCCGTCATTACGGCGCGCTGGCAACAGCCGCGCGTTTCCTGCGGGACCGGGTGTCGCCGGGCGACCGCAATGGCGACGTCACGGTCACCTGGAACATCGAGGGCCATCGCATCTCAACCACCGGACACGTCTTCACCCACAGAGAGTTCACAGCCCTGTCTCGGGCCGCCGGTCTGCGCATTGAGAAGCGGTTTGTCGTGGATTATGCTTCCGGACAACTTCACCGGCGGAGTTTTGAAGGCAATCTTCTTTATGTCTTGCGGCGATCCGATCAGGAGGCCTGAGCCGGGCTCCTTCGAACGCTTTCAATCGCTTCCCGCAGGGTCAGGCAGACCTCGGCGATTTCGTCGTCCGTCATCCGATTGAAAAAGGGCAGCGCCAGTGTTCGTTGAGCTACCTGCCCGGTAACTGTCAGATCGTGGCCGCGATCGGCGTAACCTGCGTAAAGCGGTTGGCCGTGCAGCGGAGCAAAGTAGCGCCCGCAACCGATGCCCCGCGAAGCCATGTAGGCGAGGATTTGATCGCGGTCTTCCTCGGTGAAGCGTGCCGCCAGCCGGACGACGAAAACGAACCAGCACACGCGTCCTTCGGCGGTCTTGAGAACCGGGAGTATAAGTTCCGGCGCGGTCCGCAGATGTTCGTAGTAACAGGCCGCCCGAGTCTCACGCCGCGCGAGAATGCTGTCAATCCGCCGCAGTTGCGAGATGCCCAGAGCGCAATTGATCTCGGAAAGCCGGTAGTTATAGCCGAGCAGGGAATGACCCAGCCAGCCGTCCGACGGCCTTCGGCCCTGATTGCGGAGCGCCCGGATCGTGTCGGCCAGTTCACGATCGCGGGTGACTACCATTCCGCCCTCACCCGTGGTGATCGGCTTGTTCGGATAGAACCCGAAGACTCCGAAGTCGCCGAGTCCGCCGGCCTTTCTTCCGCGGTATTCCGCTCCCAGAGCTTCGCAGGCGTCCTCAATCACCTTCACACCGTGCGTTGCGGCCAGGCGGAGAATTGGATCGAGATCCACAGGACAACCGAAGGTGTGCACCGCGATAATGGCGCGAGTACTGGGCGTGATGGCCCTTGCTACGCTTTCGGGTGTCAGGTTGAGCGTGCGCGGATCAATGTCCACAAATACCGGCCTGGCCCGCTGATAAAGGACGGCGTTGGCAACCGCAATGAAAGTGAACGATGGCAGAATCACTTCGTCGCCTTCGCCGATCCCAAGAGCGATAAGACCAAGGTGCAGTCCGGCCGTGCCCGACGCCAGGGCGACGCCATAGGGCACACCCACATAATGGGCGGCGGATTCTTCGAATTCCTCCATCTTCGGGCCGAGGCTGAGGCGCGAACCGCGCAGCACGCCCACCACCGCTTCGATATCGGCCTCGGTAATATCGGGAGCCGAAAGCGGAATCCTCATTTCGATTCCACGACGGGCGCCCGCTTAATGAGAAGTTCCTCGCCCAGCGGCGCGGACGTCAACACAGAGACGATTCTTGCGGCCGCATGCCCGTCGCCATAGGGGTTTTCCATACCCCACAGCGAGCGCCGAAAGTCCTCCGTCAGCGCCACGCCAACGCGATCCAGAATGGAGGCGGCGTCGGCTTCGGCATCGAGCACATTGCGAGCCCGTTCCCGGCCGCGCTGCCGCATCCCCACGTTGACCGCCGGCAGCGCGAAGGATGCCGCCTCCATGATTCCGCTGCTGGAGTTGCCCAGCAGAAGATCCACGCACCGCAACAGACTCCAATAGAGGACCGGGTCCAGATTGACAAACACCCGTCCGCTTCCCAGGCGGCGGATGAAGGAATTCGTGCGCTCGATCAGTGCCCGGCTGCCCGCGTCCGAGTTCGGATAGCAGAACAGAAGCTGCGCCGGGATGGATTCGAGAGCGGCGAACAGCGCGTCCGCTTCCCGCGTGGGGTCGCGGGCGATGGTCGTGGGGTGATATGCGATCACGGCAGTAGGGCGCGTGAAATGGATATCGAGCCGCGCTTCCACCTGCTCCCGGCTCATCGGCGGGCTGCGGCGCAAGTGGTCGAGTGAAGGAGCGCCGGCGCGATGAACGCGCCAAGCCTCCTCGCCCATGGCGACGACGCGTGCTCGCGCCAGCTCCGTAGACGTAAAGTGAATGTGGCTGAGCTTGGTGAGCGCATTGCGGATGGCATCGTCGATGACACCTTCGCTGATCTCTCCGCCTTCGATATGCACGAGTGGAATGCGCAGCGCAGTCGCCACCGACGCGGGCGCCAGCATCTCGTAGCGGTCTGCAATGAGCATTAACAGGTCGGGGCGCATCTGCCCCAGGCAATCGGCCAGGCCGAGAGTTGCCACACCGATCGTTTTCGCCATGCCGACATCGCTGTCCGAACTGAGGAGGCATTCGATCCGCGCCTCAATCGGGAACCCGTCTTTCTCGATCTCGCTTGCCGTGCAACCGAACTCGGGAGAGAGATGGGACCCCAGCGCGATGATCTTCAGATCCACCTCGGGGTGTGACGCAAGCTCGCGCAACGGCCAATACAGGTGGCTGTAGTCGGCGCGCGAGGAAGTGACGGCGGCGATCTTGCGCTTCATCTTCCGCTGCTCCCGCCAGCGCCCATGGCAGCGAGGATGAGAGAGCTTGGCTTGTACTCCGGAACCATTGCGGATATCGTACCAATCAGCTCCGCTACATCGCCGGTGGCGACGTGGCAGGCCAGTTGTTCCATTCGGCCGTGCAGTTCAGCCGGCGCCGGACTTGGTGTCAGAATGACGTCCAACGGACCCATGGCCGATCCATCGCGGACTTCTGTCTGAAAGATTAGATCTTCCTTGATCTTCTCCCCCGGACGTAAACCGATAAACCGGATGGGGATCTCGTTCCCGGAGCCGTCCGCGGCCGCTCGGATGAGGAAGCGCGCCAGGTCGGCAATGCGCTCCGGTTCTCCCAGCGCCGGCAGCAGGATTCGGCCCGCACACTCCGCTGCGCCGGCGGCGAGGATCGCTTCGACCGCCTCACCGAGAGACATGAAATACCGGCTCACTTCCGGATGGGTCACCGTAACCGGTCCGCGTCTTGCGATCTGCTCCCGAAAAATGGGGACCACGCTGTCGGTCGATCCGATGACATTGCCTAACCGCACAGCGTTCATCCGGCACTGAGGCCCGCTGAGCGCGGCCACAGTCAGTTCCGCCAGCCGCTTGGAGGCTCCCATGATGCTGTGCGGCTTCGCCGCCTTGTCCGTGGAGACCAACACCAGCGCTCGCACATCTTGCTGGAGCGCCGCACGCGCCAGCGTATAAGTGCCAAGCGCGTTGTTGCGCACCGCGGCCAGCGGGTTGAGTTCCAGCAGGGGAACGTGCTTCAGAGCCGCCGCATGATACACGATGTTCGGGCGAAAGCGGCTAAACAGGCGGCTCAGCAAATCCGCGTCCGTCACACTACCCAGTATGGCTTCATGCGGGAGGTGTCCCTGTGCAGCCTCCAGGCGCTGCTGGATTCCGAACAGGTTGTGTTCGGAGGAATCGAGCAGGACTAGCCGGGCGGGACCGGCTGCTGCAAGCGCCATCGCCAGAGCCGATCCAATATAGCCACCCGCACCGGTTACCAGAACCGGCTGGCCAGCCACCGCGGAGGCAAACCGGAGGCCCACGTTTCGCTCACCCGCCTGTGAAAGGAACCGATTGTAACGGAGCGTTTCCGGGTTGAACATCTTTAACATTCTGCCCTGGACGGGGCTGGCGCGGCACGGGTCCAAGCGAAGAATGCTTGCCCCATCCCATTTTGCCCTCCCGGACCCCAGCCAGTCCACTCGGCGCGAAAGCGCGTGCCCACCTGTCTGACAAGTTTGTGGGTGTTTAAGGTCTGTAACTATCAATCAATCCAATAGATATTTTGGATTGGTCTTGTTTGGCCGCCTGTGATACTCTTCTAATTGAGAGCTGAACCGCTTCTCCGAGAAGCACTTACACTGATAGACAGGGTTGTCTAGATCGGCTTCGGCCATCAGTCTTGGAGTGTTCAGGCTCTCCCCGCCACTCACCGTCTTCACGTTGCGCGCGTTTGCAAAACGTGTTCACCGGCATCAGGTAGTTACGCAGATCGCGTCCGCGTCCCCCGACCGCTTGGCCACCAGGCGGGCCGCAGCCGGTCTGTTCATGAATCCATCATCAGGAGACAGAACCACCATGAGAAAAGTTGCCATTTACGGTAAAGGCGGAATCGGCAAGTCCACCACAACACAGAACACGGTTGCGGCCCTGGCCGAAATGGGCAAAAAGGTAATGGTGGTCGGCTGCGACCCGAAGGCCGATTCCACACGTCTGCTGTTGGGAGGCTTGGCACAAAAGACCGTTCTCGATACGTTGCGTGAGGAAGGCGAGGACGTCGCTCTGGAGGACATCCGCCTGCGCGGCTTCGGCAACACCTACTGCACCGAGTCGGGTGGGCCGGAACCGGGCGTGGGATGCGCCGGGCGCGGCATCATCACTTCCATCAACCTGCTCGAACAATTGGGCGCGTATCACGAAAACGAAAACCTGGATTATGTTTTTTACGACGTCCTGGGTGACGTGGTGTGCGGCGGATTCGCCATGCCCATTCGCGAGGGAAAGGCCCAGGAAATCTACATCGTCTGTTCCGGCGAAATGATGGCCATGTATGCGGCCAACAACATCTGCAAGGGAATCGTGAAGTTCGCCAACGCCGGCGGCGTGCGTCTGGGAGGACTCATCTGCAACAGCCGCAAAGTGGACAACGAACGGGAAATGATCGTAGAACTGGCGGCTCAGCTCGGTACGCAGATGATTCACTTCGTGCCCCGCGACAACGACGTGCAGCGCGCCGAGATCAACCGCAAGACGGTGATCGACTGGAAATCGGACGCCCCGCAAGCGGACGAATACCGGAAACTGGCGCGCGCCATCGACGCCAATCAAAAATTCGTGATTCCGAAGCCCCTCACAATGGACACTCTCGAGCATCTGCTGATGGACTACGGTCTGGCTGCGTGAACCTCGATAAAGGAGCTGATACGATGAAACCGAATCCGCACACCGTAAAAGACGAGTTGCTGAGCGCATTACCGAAGAAATCCGCGCGCAAGCGGGCGGAACAGATTGTCGTCAACGAACGCCGTCCCGACGGCTCGGTTCCCGAGATCAAGGCCAATGTGCGAACCACGCCGGGCGCCATCACGCAGCGGGGCTGCACCTACGCCGGTTGCAAGGGCGTGGTAATCGGGCCCACGCGTGACATTCTCAGCATCACGCACGGACCGATCGGCTGTGGCTTCTACAGTTGGCTGACGCGCCGCAACCAGACGCGCCCCGAAGGGCCGGAGGACGCCAACTACATCCCTTATTGCCTGAGCACGGATATGCAGGATGAGCAGATCGTCTTCGGCGGAGAGAAGAAACTCCGGGCGGCGATCGAAGAAGCGTACGAGCTTTTCCATCCCAAGGCGATCGCCATTTTTTCCACGTGCCCGGTCGGATTGATCGGCGACGACGTACACGCGGTGGCGCGAGATATGAAGGAAAAGCTGGGCATCAACGTGTTCGGCTTCAGTTGCGAAGGATACAAAGGCGTGAGCCAGTCGGCTGGCCACCACATCGCCAACAACCAGCTTTTCAAACACGTGGTGGGGACCAACGAAACGCCGCGCCCGGAGAAGTTCAAGATCAATCTGTTGGGCGAGTATAACATCGGCGGCGACGCGTTCGTCATTGAAGACCTGTTCGAGCGGTGCGGCATCACGCTGGTTTCTACCTTCAGTGGCAATTCGACTTACGATGCCTTCGCTAACTCGCACATGGCGGATTTAAATGCCGTCATGTGCCACCGCTCGATCAACTACGTGGCCGAAATGATGGAAAAGAAGTTCGGCATCCCATGGATCAAGGTCAACTTTGTGGGCGCCGAGGGTACGGCGAAATCTTTGCGCCACATTGCGCAGTACTTTAACGATGCCGAGCTAAGCGAGCGGGTTGAGAAGGTCATCTCCGATGAAATGACCGACGTTCTCAAAACGCAGTTTGCGGTGCGGGCCCGCTGCGAAGGGAAGACGGCCATGTTGTTCGTGGGCGGTTCGCGTGCACATCATTACCAGACGCTGTTCGCGGAGATGGGAATGAAAACCGTGGCGGCCGGTTACGAGTTCGGCCATCGCGACGATTACGAAGGCCGGCGCGTGTTGCCGACCGTCAAGGTGGACGCCGACAGCCGGAACATCGAAGAGCTGCACGTGACTCCCGACGACACACGCTACTTGCCGCGCCGGGGCCCGGACGAGCTAGTGCAACTGGAAGCCGCCGGCCTTGACGTGGCGGGTTACCAGGGCATGATGCCGGAGATGGAGGAGGGAGCGCTGGTCATCGACGACCTCTATCACTTCGAAATGGAGCGCTTGCTGGACATCTACAAGCCCGACATTTTCTGCGCCGGGGTGAAAGAGAAATACGCCGTGCAAAAGGCCGGCATTCCCTGCAAGCAGCTTCACAGCTATGATTACGGCGGCCCGTACGCCGGATTCCGCGGCGCGATCAACTTCTATAACGAGATCGACCGCATGGTGAATACCCGGATCTGGCAATACGTGCAGGCGCCGTGGGAAACCGAGGAAGAGTTGGAAGTGGAAGAGATCGCCAGCTAGGGATAACTGCTCCCTTGCGGCCGCGGGATCGTTAGGAAAACCGATTGGCAGGCGAAAGCGTCTGCCCCACCTTTTCAATCAGACAGGAGACTGCGATGCTGCTGCGGCATACAACGGCGGACGTGATGGAACGTTCCGCTTTGACCATCAATCCGGCCAAAACCTGTCAGCCAATCGGGGCGCTGTATGCCGCCTTGGGCGTGCATAACTGCCTGCCGCACAGCCACGGGTCTCAGGGATGCTGCGCCTATCATCGCAGCACGCTGACTCGGCACTACAAAGAACCGGTGATGGCAGGCAGCAGTTCGTTCACGGAAGGCTCGGCCGTCTTCGGCGGCCAGGCGAACCTGTTGCAGGCCATCACTAACATGTTTGCGATGTATAACCCCGATATCATCGCCGTTCATACCACGTGTCTTTCGGAGACGATTGGCGATGACCTCGTGCAAATTATTTCCAAGGCACGCGAGGAAGGCAAAGTCCCGCCCGGCAAGCATGTAATTCACGCCAACACTCCGAGTTACATCGGTTCGCACGTCACCGGCTTTTCCAACATGGTGAAAGGCATAGTCACTTACCTTGCCGAGAACAGCGGCCGCAAGCGGAACCAGGTGAACATCATACCGGGTTGGGTGGAACCGAGCGACATGCGCGAAGTGCGGCGCCTCTCGCGAGCCATGGGCGTCAACTGTAATATCTTTCCCGATACTTCCGACGTGATGGACGCACCGCAAACAGGCCGGCACGAGTTCTACCCCAGGGGCGGCGCTCCGATCGAAGAGATACGGCATTCGGGCGATAGCCGCTCCACGCTGGCGCTGGGCCCGACCGCTTCGGAAGCCGCTGCGCTCAAGCTCGAAGAGAAGTGCGAAGTGCGTTCCGAAGTGCTGGAACTGCCGATCGGCCTGGTGGCCACCGACCGCTTCATCAACGCGCTGCGCCATCGCTCCGGCATCCGCGTGCCCGGGTTCATCACCGACGAACGCGGCCGCCTGGTAGACATGATCGCCGACATGCACCAGTACTTCTACCGCAAACGCGTGGCTCTGTTCGGCGATCCGGACCAACTGGTTTCGCTCACCGAGTTTCTGGTGACGCTCGACATGCGTCCGGTCTATATCGTGACCGGCACGCCGGGCAAGCGTTTCGAGACGCGCATCCGCGAGGCGCTGGGCGATTCGGTTCCCGAAGCGCAAATCCGGCAAGGGCCGCAGGCTGATATGTTCCTTCTGCATCAGATGATCAAGAAGGAAGGCGTGGACCTGCTGATCGGCAACACCTACGGGAAATACATCGCGCGCGACGAAGACATTCCGTTTGTGCGTTTCGGATTCCCCATTCTCGATCGCGTCGGGCACTCGTATTTCCCGACCGTGGCGTATATGGGCGCCATGCGGCTGGCCGAAAAGATTCTCAGCGCAGTGATGGACCGTCAGGACCGGAATGCGCCCGAGGAATCGTTCGAACTGACCATGTAACCCGGACACGGGGAGATCACCATGAAAATCCTGGAAGAACGCAAGCCGCAGGTCTATCGAAAGGGCACGGAGCCTCTCCAGTTAGACTGCAACAAGCAGAGCGTGGCAGGCTCGGTGAGCCAGCGCGCCTGCGTCTTCTGCGGTTCGCGCGTGGTGCTGTATCCGATTGCCGATGCGCTGCACCTGGTTCACGGTCCGCTCGGTTGCGCCGCTTACACCTGGGACATTCGCGGCGCCCTTTCTTCCGGCCCGCAACTTCACCGCCTGAGTTTTTCGACCGACCTGCGCGAGATGGACGTGATCCAGGGTGGCGAGAAAAAGCTCGCCAAAGCCCTCTGCCAGCTCATCGACCTGCATCACCCGAAAGCCGCCTTCGTGTATTCCACTTGCATTGTCGGCGTCATCGGCGACGACGTGGAAGCGGTGTGCCGCCAGGTGAGCGCGTTGAAGGGGATCCCCGTGCTGCCGGTCCATTCCGAAGGCTTCAAGGGCACCAAGCGCGACGGTTATCGCGCGGCTTGCGAAGCGCTGCTGCAACTCGTCGGCACGGGTTCCACCGAGGGCATTAGCCCGGTCAGCGTCAACATCCTCGGCGATTTCAACCTCGCCGGCGAAGTGTGGATCATTCGCGACTATTTCGAAAAGATGGGCATCGAAGTGGTGGCGACGATCACCGGCGATGGCCGGGTGGACGATATCCGCCGCGCGCACGGCGCCGCTCTCAATCTGGTGCAGTGCTCCGGCTCCATGATGCACCTGGCCAAACAACTCCAGGAAAAGCGCGGCATCCCCTTCAAGCGAGTTTCGTATTTCGGCATAGAAGACATGGCGCAAGCGCTATACGACACCGCCGGATTCTTCGCCGATAAGTCCCCCGGCATAGTGGGAAGAACCGCCGCGCTGGTCAGCCAGGAGTTATCCACCATCATGCCGCAGATTGCGCAATATCGCCGCAAGCTGGAGGGGCGCAAGGCAGCAGTGTATGTGGGCGGCGCGTTCAAAGCCTTCTCGCTGGTGCGCGCGCTGCGCCAGTTAGGCATGGATACCGTGATGGTGGGTTCGCAGACCGGACTGCGCGAGGATTACGAGGAACTGCGCGAGTTATGCGACGAAGGGACCATCATCGTCGATGACTCGAACCCGCTGGAGCTGTCTTCGTTCCTGCAGGAAAAGCGGGTAGACCTATTCATCGGCGGCGTAAAGGAGCGCCCCATCGCTTATAAGTTGGGCGTAGGTTTCTGCGATCACAATCACGAACGCAAAGAGCCGCTAGCCGGCTTCACCGGCATGTTGAATTTCGCGCGCGAGGTTTATAACACGGTGGCCAGCCCGGTATGGAGACTTACTCCACGCGGCGCGATGAGGGACCGGTCATGATCGCGATCGAACCACTGGCAGCCACACGCAACGCCTGCAAGTTGTGCGCACCACTGGGTGCCTGTCTGGCGCTGCGTGGCGTCGCGGGCGCGGTGCCCTTTCTGCACGGCTCGCAAGGCTGCGCCACTTACATCCGCCGCTATTTGATTTCGCATTTTCGCGAGCCGGTCGATATCGCCGTGTCCGGCTTCAGCGAAGCTACCACCGTGTTCGGCGGCGGCGACAACCTGCGCAGCGGCTTGAATAACCTGGCGCGCCAGTATCATCCGGAGCTGATCGGCATCGCGACCACCTGCCTGCCGGAGACTATTGGCGAAGACGTGGGCCACCTATTGCACGATTTCCATCCCGAGGGCGACGTGCCGTTCCGTACCGTACACGTTTCAACGCCGAGTTATCGCGGCACTCATGTAGATGGTTTTCATGCCACGGTGAAAGCGCTGGTCGAGCAATTGGCCCAGGGCGGACCCGTCCGGGGCCACATCAATGTGTTCCCCGGCATGGTGTCACCGGCCGACTTGCGCTACCTGAAGGAGGTGTTCGCCGATTTCGGACTGGAGGCCACTCTGCTGCCCGATTATTCGGAGACGCTCGATGGGCCGCAGCTCGAAGAATACCAGAACATCCCCGCCGGCGGAACGCCCGTCGAAAGCCTCCGCGCCATGGGACGCGCACGCGTCAGCCTGGAAATGGGCCGCACCATGGCGGACGCCGGTACCGCGGCAGTGTCGCTCGAAAGCAAGTTCGGCGTCGCGCGGCGCAAACTCGGCTGGCCGGTGGGCGTGCTCGAAAGCGATCGCTTTTTCGCCGCGTTGTCTGAACTGGCCGGCCGGCCGATTCCGGAAAAACACGCCAAAGAGCGCGGCCGCCTGGTGGATTCTTACGTGGACGCTCATAAGTATGTCTTCGGCCGCCGCGCTGTCGTATTCGGCGAGGAAGATCTGGTTGTGGGACTCACCGCATTTCTGGCGGAAATCGGCGTGCAGCCGGTGCTGTGTGCATCGGGCGGCGAGAGCGGGCGGCTGGAAGAAGCGGTAAAGGCGGTGGCAGGCGATGCCGTCGACGGCATCGTCGTCAAGGAGGGAATGGATTTCGCCACCATGGGCGAGATGGCGCGCGGCCTGGCGCCGGATTTCCTGATCGGCAGCAGCAAAGGCTACAGCGTCGCCCGCGAGCTCGACCTTCCCTTGATTCGCGTTGGCTTCCCCATTCACGATCGCATCGGCGGCCAGCGCATTCTGCATCTCGGCTACCGCGGCGCGCAGCAGTTGTTCGACGCGGTGACCAATACCCTGATCGAGCGCGCGCAGGAGCGCTCTCCGGTGGGCTACAGCTATCAATGATGGAGGCGCGATGACCCTGGATCTCACACAACACCCGTGCTTCAACGAGGCAGCGCGAGAAACCGCCGCGCGGATTCACCTGCCGGTGGCGCCGCGGTGCAACGTGCAGTGCAACTTCTGCGACCGGAAGTACGATTGCCTTAACGAAAGCCGGCCTGGAGTGACTAGCGCCGTCCTCACACCGCAGCAGGCGGTCTATTACCTGGATCGTGCGCTCGAGGTCTCGCCGGAGATCCGCGTGGTGGGAATCGCCGGACCGGGCGATCCGTTCGCCAGTCCGGAACCGACGCTGGAGACTCTCCGGCTGGTGCGCAACCGCTACCCGGAGATGCTGTTGTGCGTGGCCAGCAATGGGCTGGAAGTGGCCCCCCATGCCGCCGAACTCGCGAAACTCCAGGTCAGCCACGTCACCCTCACGGTGAACGCGGTGGACGCCGCGATTGGCGCCCGGATTTACGCCTGGGTCCGCGCCGGCATCCGGATCCTGCGCGGTGTGGACGGCGCCGCCGCGCTGCTCGAACGGCAGCGCCTCGCGATTGTGGAACTCAAACGGCACGGCATCACGGTCAAGATCAACACCATCGTCATGCCTGGCATCAACGACGAACACGCCCCCGCGGTGGCCCGCGAAGTGGCGGCGCTGGGCGCCAACATCATGAACGCGATTCCGCTCTATCCGGTCGCCGGCACGCCGTTCGAATCGATCGGCGAACTCGATCATGCCGAGCTGGCCGCGCTGCGCCGGCGCACGGCGGAATTCCTGCCGCAGATGCTGCACTGCACGCGCTGCCGCGCCGACGCCGTGGGATTGTTGGGCGCGCCGCAATCGGCCAGCCTGGTCGAGCTGCTGCAAACCACCGCTGCCGGACCGGCCAACCCCAACGAGCGGCGCCCGTACGTCGCGCTGACCAGCCACGAAGGGGCGCTCATCAACCAGCACGTCGGCGAAGCCTCCCTCTTCTGGGTATTTGAGCCGCAACCCGACGGGCCGCCCGCGCTGGTGGAAACGCGCGAAGCCCCCGATGCCGGCGGCGGCCTGGCTCGCTGGGAAAGGCTGGCGGACGTGCTCGACGATTGCAAGGCCGTGTTCACCAGCGCGGTCGGAAAGACGCCGCGGCGGATTCTCGAGCAGCGCGGAATCCGCGTCATCGAAGCGGTCGGTGTGGCATCCGACGCTATTGTTGCGTGGGACCGGACCGGTCAGGTCCCGCGCGGAATGCAGAAGCTGTTCCAGGGCTGCGGCGGCTGCTCGGGCACCGGAACGGGCTGCGGATAGATACACAGGAGACTCTCATGGAAAAACCAAAACATCACGTCTTCGTTTGCGGGAGCTTCCGCGTCGCGGGAGATCCCAAAGGCATTTGCCATCGAAAGGATTCGGGCGCGCTCGTCGGGTACCTGGAAACCGAAGTATCGGATCGCGGCCTGGACGGCGTTACCGTATCGGCCGCCGGCTGCCTGAAGCTGTGTGAACATGGGCCCGTCGTGGTGGTCTACCCGGAAGGCCACTGGTACGGAAAAATGGACGAGGAGCGGATCGACCAGATGCTGGACGCGCTCGAAGAGGGCAAACCGGCGGAAGCGCTTCTGCTGGCCTGAACATTGATGGCATACGCGCGAGTACATTTCATCGACAGCACGCTGCGCGACGGCGAGCAAGCGCCCGGCGTGGTATTCTCGCGCGCCGACAAGCTGGAGATCGCAGCCGCCATCGCCGCGGCGGGCATTCCGGAGTTGGAAGCCGGAACGCCCGCCATCGATGAAGAGGAGCGCGCCGATCTTCACGCCATCGCCGATCTGCGCCTGGACTGCCGGATTACCGCATGGTGCCGCGCTACCGCTCAGGATCTCGATCATGCCGCGAGTTGCGCGGTCGATTCGGTCCACATCTCATTTCCGGTGTCACGCATTCTCTTCGGCGTTCTGGGTAAGGACGAGCAATGGCTCTGGAACACTCTTCCGGAACTCGTCTCGTATGCGCGCGCCCGTTTCCGCTACGTTTCCGTGGGCGCGCAGGATGCTTCGCGCGCGGATAAGACGCTGCTCGATCGATTCGTCCTCGCCGCCAGGGATGCCGGTGCGGGCCGCGTGCGCGTCGCCGACACCGTCGGTATCTGGAACCCGCGCCAGGCCTGGCGCTCGTTTCGCAGGCTGAGGAAGATTGCGGGCAGCCACCTCGCGCTCGAATTCCACGGCCACAACGATCTGGGCATGGCGACGGCCAATACGATTTCCGCCATCGAAGGCGGCGCCGATGCGGTCAGCGTCACAGTGAATGGCCTGGGAGAACGGGCCGGCAATGCTGCGCTCGAAGAGGTTGCCATGGCGCTCGGCCACACGTTGGCCAGGGATTCCGGCGTGGACACATCGCGCCTGAGCGCTCTCTGCGAGCTGGTGGCCAACCGCGCCCGCCGATCGATCCACCGCGCCAAGCCGATCACCGGCGCCGACGTGTTCCGCCATGAATCCGGCATCCACACCGCCGCGCTGCTGAAGAACCCCGTTGCCTACCAGCCGTTTCCCGCCAAGGAAGTCGGCCGCACGCCGGAGGGCTTTGTCACCGGCAAGCATTCCGGGTCGGCCGGCGTGCGCGCCAGTCTGCAGGCTGGCGGCATTTCCGTACCCGCGTTGCTTTGCGCGGAAATCGTTTCGGCGGTGCGCCGCCTGTCCAGGGCGAAAAAAGGCAGCGTCAGCACGCGCGAACTGGCCGCAATCGCGCGACAATTGTCGCAGGACAGGAGACTGCATCAACATGCCGATATCCGCTCGTAATCAACTTACAGGACGTATCACCGAGATTCTTTTGGGCGAGGTAATGGCCCATGTTTCGGTGCGCGTCGGCAAGAACGTGATCGAAAGCGTGATCACGCGCCGCAGCGCCGAGCAACTGGGCCTGAAAAAAGGAGACACGGTGACGGCGATCATCAAATCGACGGAAGTAATGTTGATGAAGGATTAGCCCGCCCCCGGGAAAGAATGGAAAGCGCCGGCATTCGGGAAGCGCGCCTCGACGACATTCCTCGGCTCTGCGCGCTGTTGGCGGAACTGTTCGCGCAGGAAGCCGACTTTGCGCCCGACGCAGAACGGCAACGGCGCGGCCTGCGCCTCATCCTCGACAATCCCGCGTGTGGCCGCGTCTACTGCGCAAGCCAATCGGGGGCCATCGTCGGGATGGTCACCATACTTTTCACCGTCAGCACCGCGGAGGGAAGCCGGGCCGCCTGGCTGGAGGACATGGTTGTCGATCCGGATCGGCGCGGGCGGGGCATTGGCGAGCGGCTCTTGAACCACGCGATAGCCGAAGCGCGGGCGGCCGGATGTACCCGCATCACTCTGCTGACGGATGGCGACAACCATTCCGCGATGCGGTTCTATTCCCGCGCCGGGTTTGTGCGTTCCGGGATGGCGCCTTTCCGGCTCAAGCTCTGATGCGCTCCGGATCTTTTTTCACCGTGGTAGCATCTAGATAACGCGGGAGTAAGAGGAGGGTATGCGTCGAGGTGGCAACTGGGTTTTCGCCGTCTACGTGGCTGGAGTCTTGGCCGCGTCTATGTCGACGTTGCCGGCATCCCCGCAGCAGGCGGCTGAGGGGCCTGGTGCCGCGACGTTCGAAAACGCTGTCTCTCCCGTTCTCGCCAACACTTGCTCCCTTTGTCACAACCGCCAATTGGCCTCGGGCGGCTTTGACGCCGCGGCGTTTCTCGATCCGGCATCGCTCGCAAGCAAACGGGAAGGCTGGGAGCTGATTCTTCAAAAGCTCCGTGCCGGGGAGATGCCGCCCCAGGGTATACCACGGTCGCAGGCGCAGATCGACGCCCTGGTCCAATACGTCCAGGGTGAATTCGCGAAGACGGACCTCAACACGAAGCTTGACCCGGGCCGGGTCACCGTCCACCGCCTGAACCGGAACGAATACGCCAACACGATTCGCGACCTGCTGGGCGTGGAGTTTCGCGCGCAGAAAGACTTCCCCACCGACGATTCCGGCGAGGGCTTCGACAACATTGGCGACATCCTCACCATCTCGCCGGTGCTCATGGAAAAATATCTGGCTGCGGCCGAGCGGATCGCCTCGCGCGCCGTGGCGGCCGATCCGCTGCCCAAGCCCTTCTCGGTGGAATACGCCGCCAAGGACAAGCGCATCCGCCGGGTGGATTCGAGCTCCGTCGAAGCCAGCCACCGGATCGATTTCGATGGCGAGTACGTTGTCCGCTTCGCTCTGCCGGGCGAACGGCCCGCGGACGCAAAGCCCGTAATGCTCGGTGTCTGGATGGACGGCAAGCTGGTCGGCAGCAAGATGGTGGAGACGAAACCTTCCGGTCTGGTCTTTTTCGATCCCTACTCGGAAGAGGAGATGCGCCTCGCGCTGCCCGAAGGCGACCACGTTTTCCGGGCCAGCTTCATCGACGACGACTTTGTGAAGGGCCTGGCGCCGCGCGACCTCTACAACCGGAAGCACAACAAATTCATCGATGGCATGGTGTTCGTGGGTCCCTTCAAACCGAAGGCCGCGCCCGCCAGCCGCGCCCGAATTCTGATCTGCGACCCCAATTCCGGCCCGGCCTGCGTGGAGAAGATTGTCGGCGCCCTGGCGCGCCGCGCCTATCGCCGGCCGGTGTCCAAGGCCGAGGTGGCGTCGCTCGTCAGGTTCGTCGCGATCGCCAAAGCTCACGGCCAATCGGCGGAACAGGGGATTCAACTGGCGCTCCAGGCCATGCTGGTCTCGCCGAACTTTCTGTTCCGTATCGAACACGACGCCAACCCGACCGACCCCACCGCGGTGCACCGAATCTCCGACGTGGAGCTGGCCTCGCGGCTGAGCTACTTCCTGTGGAGCTCCATGCCGGACGACGCGTTGCTCGACTCGGCCGAGGCCGGCAGGCTTCACGCGCCCGCCGCGCTCGATTCGCAAGTAAAGCGCATGCTGGCCGATCCGCGCGCCTCCGCGCTGGCCGGCAATTTCGCCGCCCAGTGGCTGGAAACCCGCAACCTCGATGTAGTGAAACCCGATCCGCAGAAGTTCCCCGAATGGGATCCCGAGTTGCGCGACGCGATGCGCACCGAGACCAGCCTGTTCTTCGATTACATCCTGCGCGAGAACCGGCCGATGGCGGATTTTCTGGACTCCCGCTATACGTTTCTCAACGAGCGGCTGGCCCGGCATTACGGGATCGAGGGCGTGAAAGGCCCTGAGTTTCGCAAGATCGACCTGACCACCGGCGAGCGCGGCGGCGTGCTCGGCCAGGCGGGCGTGCTCACCGTTTCGAGCTACGCCACGCGCACCTCGGTGGTGATTCGCGGCAAGTACATTTTGCAGGAGATCCTGGGGACGCCGCCGGCTCCGCCGCCGCCCGACGTTCCGCCGCTCGACGAGGCCGCCGTGGGAACCTCGCTTTCCCTCCGCCAGCAAATGGAGAAGCACCGCGCCAACGCGGTCTGCGCGTCGTGCCACTCCAAAATGGACCCGCTCGGCTTTGGCCTGGAGAACTACGACGCCGTCGGCAAATGGCGCACCCTGGACGGCAAGTTCCCCGTGGATTCGAGCGGCACCCTGCCCAACGGCAAGACTTTCGCTACGCCTGCGGAAATGCGCGCGGCGCTGGTCTCGCTCGTTCCGCAGTTCGCTCGCTCGCTGGTCGAGAAGCTCATGATCTACGCGCTGGGGCGGGGCGTCGCGCCCTACGACCGGCGCGCGATCGATCAAATCACCGGCAGGCTGGCGGACCAGGGATATCCGTTCCAAACCGCGATTTACGAAATCGTGCGCAGCGCGCCGTTCCAGATGCGGCGCGGCGAACTCATCCAAACACAGGTACCGGCGAACACGGAGGAGGCCTCGAAATGAATATCACGCGGAAGGCGCTTCATCGAAGATCCTTTTTGCGCGGCATGGGCGCGGCGGTAGGTCTTCCTTTCCTGGACGCCATGGTTCCGGCGATGGCCCTCGCGCGCGCCGCCAGGCCGCCGCTCCGCATGGCATTCGCCTATGTGCCCAACGGCATCATCATGGACCAGTGGAACCCCGCCCACGAGGGCAGGCTGGGCGAGTTGCCGCGCATCCTGAAGACCATGGAGCCGCACCGCGACGATATCCTCATGTTGGGCAACCTCACCCACAACACCGGGCGCGCGTTGCTCGATGGCGCGGGCGATCATGGCCGCTGCTCCGGGTCGTACCTCACCGGCATTCAGGTCAAGAAAACCACCGTGGATATCCGGGCCGGCGTTTCCTGCGACCAGATTGTAGCCAGACACGTGGCCGACCAGACGCGGTTCCCTTCGCTCGAAGTGGGCATGGAAGACGCGCGGCAGGCCGGCGACTGCGATTCCGGCTACTCCTGCGCCTACACCAATAACCTGGCGTGGAAGAGCGAAACCCAACCGCTGCCGCCCATTCTCAATCCGCGGGCGCTGTTTGAGCGCCTCTTTGGCAATGGCGTGATTCTCAGCCCGGAGACTCAAGCGCGGCAGGCGGACTATCGCCGCAGTATTCTCGATTTTGTCGGCGAGGACACCCGCAAGCTCGAAGCCACCCTCGGTCCCACCGACCGCCGCAAGCTCGACGAGTATCTCTCCTCCATCCGCGAGGTGGAGCGGCAGATCGAGCGCGCCGAGAAGACCAACGCTCAGATCGATCCGCACATGGAAAAGCCCTACGGCGTGCCGGCCGATTTCGCCGAGCACTTCACGTTGATGAGCGACATGATCACCATCGCGTTCCAGGCGGACCTGACGCGCGTGGTCACCTTCATGATGACGCGCGAAGGCACTTCGCGGCCCTATCGCGAGTTGGGCATCTCCGACGGCCACCACCCCTGCACGCACCACCAGAACAAGCCGGAGCTGATCGAGAAGGTTACGCAAATCAATACCTATCACGCGACGCAGATGGCGGGATGGGTCGCCAAGCTGAAGTCGATCCGGGAAGGCGACCGCCGGCTGCTCGATAACATGATGCTGGTTTACGGCGCCGGCCTTTCCGATGGCAACCGGCACTTGCACGAGGATCTGCCGACGATGGTGATCGGCAACGCCCGAGGCACCATCAAGACCGGCCGGCGAATCGTGTATCGTAGGGAAACGCCGATGTGCAACCTGCACCTGGCGATGATGGAACGCATGGGCGTCCACATGGAGCACTTCGGCGATGCGACGGGACAACTCACCTTTGCGGATCTCGCCTAGCGTCGTGCCTCACAAGTTTGCAACATGATTCCGGAGATTTGTATCAGGGCACGCCTTCAGCCGTGCCGGCGCGGGATTTACTCAATGGAGCACTTCGGCGATGCGACGGGACAACTCACCTTTGCGGATCTCGCCTAGCGTCGTGCCTCACAGGTTTGCAACATGATTCCGGAGATTTGTATCAGGGCACGGCTTCAGCCGTGCCGGCGGGTTTGCTCAACACGGCCTTTAGGCCCTGTATTTCACCGATTGGCCCTCGGTGAGTTTCTTAACGAACCTTAGAGACAGGACGCTATGCCGTTCCCAGGAGAAGCGAAGCCGCCGGTCGGGATCGTGTTCGATTCCGACTTGGGCAATGGCGTGGATGCGGCGCTGGCGCTCGCGTTGCTTTATGGCCTCGAAGGCAAGGGCGAAGCGCGGCTGGTTTCCAATAGCACCACCCGGTCGAATCTGAACTCAGCAGCGTTCGCCGATGTGCTGGCGCGGTTTTATGCCGGTCCTCCTCCTGCCGCCGGCGCGCGTGGCTTCGAGCGGGAGATGCCTCCCATCGGCATGGCCGAGACCGGCAGCCTGAGCGGCGACACCGCTGTTCTGGACGCAGTGCTGGAGAAGAAAACGGCTGACGGATTGCCCGCTTATCCGCGCGGCGTTCATAAGCTGAACGACACCGCCGACCCGGCAGTGCTGATCCGCAATGCCCTGACCGCACAGTACGATGCGAACTGCGTGGTGGTGCTGGCCGGGCCCGCCACTGACCTGGCGCAGTTGATGGACCTCGAGGGCGCCCTTGACTTAATCAAGCGCAAGGTGAAGGTGCTGGTGATGGCGGCCGGTTCGTATCCGGATGGGCCTGTCGACTTCCGTGTGAAGGCCGATGGGGCCGCGGCCAAACGTCTGCTGGCCCAGTGGCCCACTCCGATTGTGGCCGTGGGCACGGAAGTGGGCGATGGCCTGCCCTTTCCCGGATCGAGCATCGAGAAGGATTTCGACTGGGCGCCGTCTCATCCCATTGTCGACGCCTATCTCGCGTCCGAGCCCATGCCGTACGATGCCGCGGCTCCGTCCATGGCGGCGGTGCTCTACGCGGTCCGTCCGGATGGTTACTTCAAGCTCTCTGCGCCAGGCACCATCGGCGTGCTGGAAGATGGACGCACGAGTTTCACGCCCGCGGCGGACGGCCGCCACAGGTACCTGGTGATCGATCCCGGCCAAAAAGAGAAAGTCCTTCGGACCTACGCCGAGCTGGCCAGCGCCAAGCCCGTTCCGCGCCAGTTCGGGCGCCGCCCCAACCAGAACAAGAACGACGAGCCCCCGCCGCCGGAACCGGCGAAGAAGCCGTAGCGCGGCAGTTCGCGATCACCGCGGACAAGCACGCGTACACCGGCTGTAACGGAAGCCGGAATGACCGGTCGTGGCCCGGTTCGTCTTCGATTTTCTTGCGAAGCATTCTCACGTACGAGCTGAGATACTCCAGTTCACCGAGGAGTCGGGTAGAGCGCCTGAGCAAGATAACCTTAGGGGGGGCTTGACAACCAGGCGCGGGCGGTTAGAATATTTCTCATCTACCCCTACCTATGCAACCCGCCTGCGCACACACCCGCACCAAGGTCCTGGCCCGAAGAGACGGCGTGGACTACGTGGAATGTCTGGATTGCCGCCAGATATTCGAGGCCGAAGACCTGGAACCCACTAAGACCGAGGAAGAGGAAGAATAGCTCTCCCTGCCTGCGTTAGCATGGAGGGAAATGCTCGATCTCGCATACGTCCGTAACAATCTTGATGCGGTTGCGGCCCGCCTGGCCACGCGCGGCGCCAGCGCCGGCCTCGAACAATTCCGCGAACTGGACCGGAAGCGGCGGGCGGCGATCACGGAAGCCGAGCAGCTCAAGGCGCAGAGCAATGCGCAGAGCCAGAAGATCGGGCAGATGAAGCGGCAGGGCCTCGACACCACCGCCGAACAAGAGGCCGTCCGCGCTTCCAAGGCGCGCGTGGCGGCGCTCGAAGAAGAGCAGAAGGCTTTCGAAGACGGCTTTCGCGAGCTGCTGGCCGGCATCCCCAACCTGCCGCATGAATCGGTGCCGGTGGGCAAAAGCGAAGCGGATAACGTCGAGGTGCGCCGCGTGGGCGAGCCGCGGCAATTCGATTTCGCTCCCAAGGCGCACTGGGACCTGGGGCCGGAGCTGGGCATCCTGGACCTGGAGCGCGCCGCCAAGATCACCGGCGCGCGGTTCGCCCTTTACTGGGACATGGGCGCCAAACTGGAGCGGGCGCTGATCAATTTCATGCTCGACGTGCACACCCGCGAGCACGGCTACACCGAGGTGCTGCCGCCGTTTATGGTGAACTCGCGCAGCCTGTTCGGCACCGGCCAATTGCCCAAGTTCCAGGAAGACCTTTTCAAGTGCGAAGGGCAGGACCTCTGGCTGATTCCCACGGCCGAAGTGCCGGTGACCAATATCTACGCGGGCGAAACGCTGGAGGCCGACGCGCTGCCGGTGAAGCTGTGCGCTTACACGCCGTGTTTCCGCAGCGAGGCGGGCTCCTACGGACGCGACGTGCGTGGCATTATCCGAGTCCACCAGTTTCAGAAAGTGGAGCTGGTGAAATTCACCCGTCCGGAGGCAAGTTACGACGAGCTGGAGAAGTTGACGGCGGATGCCGAGGACATTCTGCGGCGTCTCGATCTGCCGTTCCGCACCATAGTGCTTTCGACCGGCGATATGGGGTTTTCCTCGGCCAAGACCTACGACATCGAAGTCTGGCTGCCGGGACAGAACGGCTACAAGGAGATTTCGTCCTGCTCCAATTACGAGGCGTTCCAGGCGCGCCGCGCGAGCATTCGCTTTCGCGGCGGCAAGAAGGCCGAATACTTACACACGCTCAATGGAAGCGGCCTGGCGGTGGGCCGCACCTGGGTCGCCATTATCGAGAACTTCCAGCAGCGCGACGGCACCGTGGTGATTCCGGCGGCGCTGCGGCCGTATTTGAACGAAGAAGTGATCCGGCCGCGGAAATAATCGCATGAACCTCGAATTGCTGGGCAACCTGTTAAGGCTTCGCTACCGGCTGATCTGGGCCAAGACGCGTTCGCGCAGCGGCAAGATTGCGCTGTTCATGTCCGGCTACCTGCTGCTGATAGTGACAATCGCCCTGCTCGCCGCGGGAGGGCTGGGCGCCGGCGCAATCGCCGTTCGCGCGGGGAAAGCTACCGAGATCGCCGCCGTAGCGCTTTTCGGCGTGTATCTGTGCGCCACCATCGGGACCGTGATTCTGGGGTTCGGCATGAACGCCATCTTCGCGGAAAGCGAAATGCGGCGTTACCCGCTGCGGGCGCGGGAACGGGAGCTGGCGCGGCACATTGTGGCGATGCTCGATCCTTACTGGTACCTGGTGGTGGGCCTCGATCTCGGCTTGCTGGTCGGCCTATACCTGTACGGCGCCGGGTTCTTCTTGCTTGGCGCGATCGCGGTCTTGCTGCTGTACGTCTGCAACTATGTGACGGCGCGCGTGGTGAGCACCATCGTGGAGCGGATGGTGGCGCGGCGCGGCGGCTCGACCCTGCTAATGATGGCGATCATGGCCCTCAGCCTGGGGCCCAGCTTCCTGATGCCGTATCTCCAGCAGCACCCGCACGCTGTCCACCCCTACCTGGTTTGGGGAAAGTGGACGCCGCCATATGGCGCCGCGCTGGCCATGACGCGTGCCGATCTGTCGGCCGTGTGGGGCCTGGGACTGATCGTGCTGTGGACGGCGCTGCTGGGCGCGGCGATGGTAGCACTCGAACGGCGGCCGGCGCGGGCGCGCGTGGCGACATCCGGCAAGCTCCAGTGGGCCAGCCGTTACGAACGCGTCGGCGCCTTCCTTGGCCCCCAAAACGCCATCCTGATCGGCCAGTGGCTGCGCTTCTTTTCGCGCAACAACCGCTTCCGCATGATGTACCCGCTCTCTCTGCCGCTGGTGGGTTTCATGATCTATGCGTTCACGCGGCAGCCCGGCATGGCGCATGGGGCAAAGGTGGAGTTCGCCTCCGCCATGGGCGCGTTTACGATCATCGGTTTTATCGGCACCGGCCAATTCGCGGTCAATCAATTCGGCTATGTGGGCAATGGGCTGCGCCGCTACCTGCTGCTGCCCGCCGATCCGGCCGTGGCGCTCCGCTCGTCGAGCTACACCTTCGCCCTGCTGGACGCGGTGCTGATCGCGGTCGGTCTGCTGGTCTGGCCCTTCGTCAGCCGCGGCCCCTTCGATCCGTTGATGATGCCGCTCCTGGCTGGGTGCAGCCTGACGGGCATGTTCCTGTATCTGGCCGCTGGCCTCTGGGTCAGCCTGCTGGCGGCGCGCCGCGGCAACTATTACAGCAGCTTCGGCAACGACCTTTCGTTCGCCGGCAACGTGGTTCTGATTGTCTCCATGTTGAGCTTGGTATTCCTGCCGCGCGTGGCCGCCAACCGCTGGCCGGACGTGTTCTGGTCCGGTTACTGGTGGGTGACGCTGGCCGCCGCCGCCGCCGCCGCCGGCATTTATTGGATGTCGCTCGATCGCGCCTCGGCCTGGTTTCGCGTCCGGCGCGAACGCCTGCTCGCCACTATGGAAGGGAGATCCTGAATCGATGAGTGCCGCCATCCTGATGCGCAACCTGGTTAAGAAGTACGGGCAGGTGGTCGCGGTGGAAGACCTCTCGCTCGACGTTCCGAAAGGCTCCATGTTCGGCTTCCTGGGGCCGAACGGTTCCGGCAAGAGCACCACCATCGGCTGCCTTACCGGGCTGCTCGATCCTTCGGCGGGCGAAATGGAAATTCTGGGCGAGCGTTTCACCGCCGAGAGCGCGGACCTCAAGCGGCGCATGGGAGTGATGCCGGAAACCCTCGGCCTGTTCGAACCGCTCTACGCGCACGAGTTCCTGGCTTTCGTGGCGCGCATGTTCGGACTGGATGAGACCACCACCCGCACGCGCGTCACCGAGCTGCTGGCGGCGCTGGAGCTGACCGACACGCGCAAGACGCTGGCCGAGTTCTCGACCGGCATGCGCAAGCGTGTGGCCTTCGCGGCGGCGGTGATCCATTCGCCCGAAGTGCTGTTCCTCGACGAGCCGTTCGAGAGCATCGATCCGGCCGGCGTCGCGCTGATGAAGCAGTGGCTGCGCCGCTTTACCGAGCAGGGCCGCACCGTGTTCATCACCAGTCACGTGCTCGATACCGTGGAGCGGCTGTGCACCGCCGTGGCCATCATCACCAAGCCGGGCAAGCTGGTCTGGCAGGGTGACATCACGGTGCTGGCCAACGATGGTTCGATCAGTTATGAGGGCCAGGAATTCCGCGCGCTGGAGCCCCTGTTCCTGCATCTGACCGGCCAGCATTATGCGGACTTGAACTGGCTGTAGGGGAAGAGTGGGGCGACGACCGCTCCCTTTGGTCGCGGCTCCGACAGGGCATCAGGGCCGCGACCGTCAGGGAGCGGTTGGAAGGCGGAAGCGCCTGCCCCTGGCGTCGAGTGATAGGTAGGACAGACGATCGGTTTTTGTCGTCTGTCAATCGCGCTTTAGTGTGGCATGACAGACCACGAAGGGCGATGGTCTGTCCTACCTAAAACTGAAAGTACACAAACGGCACCGCGCGACCGCTGAAGCCGATCAGCTCCAGGCAGAACAGGCACACGGCGATGGCGGAAGCGTAGACCCAGGCCGGCGCTTCGGGCAGACGCTCAAACCAGCCGTAGCTCTCTTCGAGCACAGCCAGCACCAGCGCCGCCAGCACGAACCAGAGCTGCCAGTGCAACCACAGGATGTGGCCGTGCGCGCCGCTGCACAGGCGCCGCAGAATGTATACGCTGTCGCGGAGGGTCGCCGCGCGGAAGAATATCCAACTGATCGAGGCGAGAGCGAAAGTGAGCGCGACGCGCAGCGGATCGAAGATGGACCAGCGCTGGCGCTCGCGGATGCCGAGTATACGCTCGAGCGAGAGCAGCGCGCCGTGATAGCCGCCCCAGATGACGAAGTTCCAACTCGCCCCGTGCCACAGGCCGCCCAGCAGCATGGTGAGCATCAGATTGCGGTACGTCTGCCAGCGCCCGTGGCGATTGCCGCCGAGCGGGATATACAGGTAATCGCGCAGCCAGGTGGAGAGCGAAATGTGCCAGCGGCGCCAGAACTCGGTGATGCTGCGGGCCAGGTACGGGCGCCGGAAGTTCTCGGGGAAATGAAAGCCGAGAATCTGCGCCAGGCCGATGGCCATATCGGTGTAGCCGGAGAAATCGAAAAAGATTTGGATCGAGAACGCAATCACGCCGCTCCAGGCCGCGAGGTACCCGGGATGCGCGGCGGGATCGCGGAAGAAAACGTCGGCGATGCGCGCGAACTGGTCGGCGATGGCGAGCTTCTTGAGCAGGCCGAAAACCACCAGCAGCGTGCCGCGCAGAATTTCCCGCGCATCCGGCGCGCGCCAATCGTAAAGATCGGCGAAGAAATGGCGCGCGCGCACGATGGGTCCGGCCACCAGTTGCGGGAAGAACGCGATGTAGAGCGCGTAATCGACGACGTTGGTGATGACTTCCTGCTCGCCGCGGTAGACATCGATCACGTAGGACATGCTCTGGAAGGTGTGGAAGCTGATGCCCATCGGCAGGATGATGTGCAGCGCGAACGCATCGAATGGCCGGGCCATCACCCACGCCAGATTGCCGGCCAGGAAATTGTAGTACTTGAAGAAGCCGAGAAAACCGAGGTTGGCGGCCAGGCTCATCACCAGCGCGGCCTTGCGTTTGCTTCCGGCGGGAAGACGCCGCATCCACATGGCGGCCGTGTAATCGATGGCCGTGAGGGCGACGATCAACAGCACGAACTTCGCGTTCCAACACATGTAAAAGAAATAGCTGGCGGCAAGCAGAATCCAGCGGCGGGCTGGGCGGGGCAGCGCATAGAACAGCACCAGCACCACCACGAAGAACGCGAAGAATTGCGGGGTATGGAAGAGCATCAGCGGGCACCCTGCGCAGGGGCGAGCAGGCGGCCGATTTCGCCGGCCAGCATCATGGAGAACTCATAGCCGCCTTCTTCGTTCAGATGGAGCGCGTCGCCGAATAGTTCGGGGCGCTCGAGCGAATCGAACGTGTGCTCCGGCAAAAGGATGGCGCGGCCGGCGGAGGCGAACTGACAAGCCATGCTATTGGGGTCCGGCGGGGGGAGGTCCGGGCGCACCACCGGCCCGCGCGGCAGCCGCAAGAAGATGAACCGGGTTCGCGTGCCGCGGTAACGGTCCAGGATGGCGCCCAGCCACTGGCGCCGGTAGCTCGTGTAGTCGGCGGAAATGGGCTTTGTATCTTCGAGCAGGATGTGCTCGGTCTCGCGGCGCTTCTCGGGCGGCAGCCAGACGGGGAGAGTGACCGTCTTCGCGTTCCAATCCACGCTCATGCCGGCCAGGCTGCGGCGGTCCCAAGCGGCATCGTAATACCATTCCCGCGCGTGCTCCTCTTGCAGACGAACGAATTGCAGGCGCGTGCGCGGGCTCGCCAGAAAGGCCTGAAAGTCGTTCTGGTAGACGAGGCCTTTCAAGAGGACTGCTTCCGCCGCGCGACCGCGGTTCGTCCAGCTAGGGTACGAGAGGACGAACCGCGGCAGGTCCGTGACGCGCAGCAGGGGCATCAAGTAGTTGAGGTCCAGATCGCGATCGGCATGGCGCTCCCAGGCACGGTCGTCATAGCTATCGAACGGAACCAGGATGGCGTCGTAACGGTCGCAGCGCGGATCCACCTCGCGCAGCATGTAATACCAGCAGCGCGGCGTGGTGCCGGGCACGGCGATGGTGCCGAACTCGCAGCCGGTGTTGCCGGTGACCAGGTTGGCGACACGCGTCTTGAGCCCCATGCGGGAATCGCCCACCGCCAGCACCTGCCGGTAGCGGCCGATGGGGCGTTGTTTTTCGATGTTGAGATACGTTCTGAGGAACCCGGCAGTGGAATTGGGTTCGAGGATGGAAACGTACCAACCAGTGCGAAACGCCAGCGCGTCGAGAGCAAAGAAGAGCAGCAGCGCCAGCCCGAGCCGCGCCGGAACGGAGAAACGACGGGTCACCAGCGCCATTATAACGGCGGGCGTATGGCGGCCGGGGTAGCGCCGGCTTAATGGGCGTAGGCGCCCCGTCGAGGTGTAAACTAAGCTTCAACGGCGCTCGCTGTTGCCGCCTCAGCAGTAGCTTACAATTGAACTTCACAGCTATGGGCCGCCCGACTGTTCTCCTCGTGGATGATAACCGCGATCTCGTCCGCTTCCTAGAGCGGCTCATGGCCGATGCAGGCTGGGACCTGCAGGCGGCCGAGTCGGCCACAGAAGCCAGGCGGCTGGTGGCGGAGAAGAAGCCCGACGCGGCGCTCTTGGATTACATGCTGCCCGACGCCAGCGGCGCGGAACTGGGCGTAGAACTCCTGCAGTCAGTTCCCCAGATGGTGGTGATCGTAATGACCGGATCGGTCCTCGACCCCGAAGAAGAGGCACTTTGCGAGGAGCATGATTTTCCGGTCCTGCGAAAGCCGTTCCTGGGTTCAGATCTGGTCAACCTGATCCGAGGGCGCTTAGAGGGGCGACAAGAAGCCGGGGGCGCGGCGTCACGCTCCGCGGGCGACATCGAAGCCGCGCAAGGCAAGGCGTTGACGGTGTTCATCTCGTACTCGCATCGCGACGAGGTCTGGCGAAGGAGATTGGATCAGCACCTGAGTACGCTGAAGCACATGGGGATAATTCACAGTTGGCATGATCGAGAGATAGTCGCTGGAGATGATTTCGGCGGAGCCGTCGACAGATACCTTAACCTAGCGGACCTGATTCTCTTGCTGATTAGCCCCGACTTTCTTGGCTCGGATTACTGTTACCACAAGGAAATGACGCGCGCGCTGGAGCGGCACCAGCGCCAGGAGGCACACGTCATACCGGTGATTGTGCGGCCTTGTGATTGGGAAAAGGCTCCATTCTCGCACCTACAAGCCGTGCCCAAGGATGGAAAGGCAATAACGCTGTGGGCGAACAAGGACCAGGCATTGATGGATGCGGCCAAGAGCATCCGCCGGGCAGCCGAGGAACTGTCCGCGAGTGTTCGCCGCCGGTAGGACACGCCCCCGGAGTCTCCATGGGCCTCCGGCCCACCCATGGGGATAAAGGACCCGATGGCCGCCATAATGGAATCAAGGATTTGGGGCGGTTCTTCAACGGAGCGGATGCGCAATTACTCATCAAGTTCCGTTAGATCGACCTTACCGGCATGGCTACGATGTCATCCACCCGCATGGCTTCTTTGACTACAAATGGTTCGCCGTATCTCACGCCGATCAGGTTGCCGTAGAAGCGGGCGATGGCGCCCAGACGCTCGCGGATCTCCGGTTCGTCGGGAAACAGGCCGCCTGCGTCGGCCGCGCCATATTGCGAGCTGTAACTCAGCAGGGCTGCCATGCGGCGCTCGAATTGAGCGCTGATATCGACGATGAAGGACGGCTTCACGTCGGCGTACAGGCTCGAATAGAGAATCTTCTGCGGGCGGTGCGGCTCGGAATACTCCTCGAGCTTCTTCAACCCGGCCAGGAAGCAGGCTTCGAAGCCGATTTCACTCGCGCGGTAATGGTCGGGGTGGCGCGCTTCCCAGTACGGCAGAATCACCACCCGCGGCTTTAACTCTCGAATTTTCACCGCCAGCGTCATGCGCGCGGTGAGCGTGTTTTCCAGCCGCGCGTCGGGCATGTGCTGGTTGCCGCGCCAGGCCAGCAGCAGGTGCCGCGCCGCGGTCTGCGATTCGGCCACGCGCTCCTCGGGCGTGCCGCGCGAACCCATATCGCCGGCGGTGAGGTCGAGCACACCGGTGCGGTAGCCCATCTCCGCCATGCGGATGAGCGTGCCGCCGCAGGTCTGTTCCACGTCGTCGGGATGGGCGGCGATGGCCAGCACGTCCAGGCTCACGCGCGCGCCGCTGTTTTCATCGGGAATGGGGCACCTCCGTGGAAAAAGACGCGCCCGCAAGCGGGCGTTGGCAAGCTAAAGCATGCCCCACCAATGCCGCGCGTGCCGATGGTAGGGCATGCTTTAGCTTGCCCGTGTCAGAGTCAAGTCGAGCGCGCATCATCGTAATCTCATTTACCAGGATAGGTCGCGGCGGCGGGAATAAGGTTGCCGCGTACCAAGCAGAAAGATGAGAACCATGCCGGCGATGAACCCGCCCACATGAGCCAGAAACGCCGTGCCGCCGCCGTGGGAATACTGCGAGGCCGCGATGCTGTCGAAACCGCCGAATAGTTGCAGCACGAACCAGTAGATCAGCATCGCCCAGGCGGGAACGTCGAACGTAGTGATAAAGAAAAAGATGAAAACGAAGGTCACGATGCGGGCGCGCGGGAATTTCACCATGTAGGCGCCCATCACGCCGGCGATGGCGCCGGACGCGCCCACCATGGGCACGCGCGAGGTTGGGTCGAAGAGAACCTGCGTCAGTGCCGCCGCCACGCCGCACATCAAATAAAACAGCAGAAACTTGCCGTGGCCCAGAATGTCCTCGATGTTGTCGCCGAAAATCCACAGGAACCACATGTTGCCGAGCACGTGCAGCCAGCCGGCATGCAGAAACATCGAAGTGAAAATGTTGGTTACCGCGAAATGGTCCGGCACCAGGCCGTAGGCGGAGATGAAAGCATTGCGAGTATACGGGTCGAGCGAAAACTCGAACAAGAAAACCAGAATGTTGACCACGATCAGCAGGACCGTGACCACGGGCTTGGAATAGCTCGGCTGTGTGTCGCGTAGCGGGAACATTTAAACCGCCGGAGAGCCGGAAGCCTGCGCGCGCGCGGCAAAATCGGGATTGGAGCGCCGTTCGCCGCGCGCCATCAGCAGGCGGATTTCGTCGAGGCCGCGAATCCCGCCGCGGGCGCCCATCGCGGTGCAGTTGAGAGCGGCCATGGCGTTCGAGAAATCGAGAGCGGCAGGCATCGTCATCCCTTGCAAAACAGCATAGCAGAACGCCCCGTGAAACACGTCTCCCGCGCCGGTGGTATCGACGCAATCGACGACGTAGGCCGCCGCGTAAATGAAGTGGCCCCCAGTGCGCGCCAGCGCTCCGTGGGCGCCGAGCGTCATCGCCGCCACCTTCATGCCATATTCGATTTGCAGGCTTTCCAGCGCCTCGAACGGGTCGCGGATGCCGGTCCAGTTGCCGGGGAATTCGGAGCTGGCCACCAGGTAATCCACGTTCGGCAGCACACGGTCAAAACCGTGGTAAATGGTGTCCACGTCCACCGTGACCGGAATGCCGTGGCGGCGCGCGATGGCGGCGGCATGGGCCACCGCGGGTGTATCGTGGCCATCGATGTGCAACAGGCGCGCGCCGGTGATCTGATCGTCGGCGATCTCGCCGGGGTCGATGCGCAGGCAGTCGTCGCGCCGCCACAAGACCGTCCGCTCGCCGGTCGATCGATCGACGATGATGTAAGCCGATTGGTTGGGGCAGCCCTTCCGCAGTTGTACGTGGTCCAGGTTGACGCCGGTGGAGCGCAGGCTTTCCATCTGGATGCGGCCGCGCTCATCGTCGCCCACGGTGCCGATATATTTCGCCCGCAGCCCCAGCCGCGCGCACGCCACCATGGCGCTGGCAACCTGTCCGCCGGGGCTCATCACTTCCGCATCGAACGGCACCTTGCCGGCATAGGCCGGAAAGTGCGGCACCATCAACAGCGTATCGGTGGCATTGAGGCCCACGCCCACCACGTCGAATTCAGGCATCGATAGACATTGTAACGGCGCGCGGTCTGCCCGAGTTCCATTGCGCCTGATAGCGTGCATAATAAGGTCACCGGCTATGTACTCGGAGCGGTTGCTCGATCACTTTCAGAATCCGCGCAACGTGGGAGAGTTGCCGGCGCCGGCGGTCACGGTCGAGGTTTCCAATCCCGCGTGCGGCGACATCCTGCGGTTGTCGGCGCGCTTCGCGGAAGAACGCGTGGTGGAGGTGCGCTACAAAGTGCGCGGCTGCACCGCATCCATCGCCGCCGGTTCAGCCTTGACCGAGTGGCTGCTGGGGAAGCGCCGCGGCGAACTGGCGGCGTTCCAGCCGGCCGCCATCGAAGCTGCGTTGGGTGGCTTGCAGCCGGAGTCCAAGCATGCGGCCGTGCTCTGCGGAGACGGCGTCAAGCGGCTGCGGGCAGCGGCAGGTTAGGTCTTCGACCGTGTGATGTAGTGCTCTTACCTTGAACCAACTCCCTTACGGCCGTGGCTCCGATCGGAGCCGCGACCATAGGGAGCGGTCGGTAAAATTGAATCTGCCGGTCCGAGACCTGGCTCGCTGACCGCAAGACTTGCCCGCCCCACCATTAAGACGTGCCGCTGGCTTCGGGAACGGGGGCGAAGGGGCTGATGAGATTGTTCTCGCCGTCGAATTCGAATTCGACGGTGGATTCGATCTCGAGCGCGGGGTTTTTCTCGATTTCGGAGCGCAGTTGTTCGCTGAGCGCGAAGCGGCCGAGTTCCATGGTGTTGCGAATCCAGGCGTAGGTCACTTCCCGCAGGTCGATTTTGCCGACGGTGGGCGTGATCCGCTCGATGGCTTCGCGGTCGGTCGGAAAATGAATCGGCGTGCGGATGGCGGAAGGTGTGTTGGCGGTGAGCGAATTTACCCAGGTGGGCTCCCAGTCGACGCGGTTGACCAGCCGGTCCGTGACCACGTCGCCCAGGCCCATGCCGACGCCGCTGTTATAGGTCAGCTCGCTTAGATCGCGCACGAAAATCCGTTCGAACTTGGGGCCGGGCCAGGGATTGTACTGGCCTTGTATGCCGCGGTTGACCACCTTGGTATCCATGCCCGCGCCGGAAATGTTCTTGCCGATTTCGTCGAGGATGAGGATGTCCGCATCTGTGGGGAGGTGCGCCATCCAGGATTTCACCAGCTCCAGATTGGCCTCTTCGCGGATTTCCATTTCTTCCACCGGAACGGCGTCGAGTTTGGCGGTGTGGTGATGCGCGTCCTCGAGGATGGCGAGGCCGCCCAAAATCTTTCCCGATGCCAGCACCTGCCGGCCGACGCTGCGAATCACGTACTCCAGGCCGAGCCGGTATGCGTAGGCGTGGTAGCGCTGCGCGCCGGCGAACTTGCCGAGACCGATCGCCATCATCTTGAACAGGCCGCTTTCGATTCTGCCCGCGAAATCGGTGTGCCACTTGACGCGGCCCACCAGCATGACGCCGCTCGCTTCGTACGCCGTGCGGTCCATGAAGGCTTCGATGCCGTCGGCGGTTTTGCCCAGCGACACCACTTCCAACTGGCTGACGATGGGGCAGCCGACGCCGGATTCGGTGATGCCGTAATGGGCCAGCACGTCGGCCTGGCCCGCGGCGGAAGCGGCGCCGTGGCTTCCCATGGCCGGAAAGATGAACGGCTCGACGCCAGCGTCCTTCCAATACTGGACGACCGAGCGAACGATGGTGGCGATGTTGTGGATGCCGCGGCTGCCGACTCCGATGGCCACGCGGTCGCCCGGTTTCAGGCGTGCGGCGAATCGAGCGGCGGCGAGCTGGCGGCGAACTTCGGCCGCCACGTCGGGAATCTGCCGATCCGGAAGATCCTGGCGGACCAGCAATAGGCGAGGTAATTGCATATTCGACTATATTTTAGCGCCGGTGGCGCTGGCCGGTCGGGGACCGGCCCCACGGGGCTAGTATTTTCCTATTACTGATAAAAAGGCTTTATTCCCCTAATATGAAAATACATGGGGAAGCTCGCTACTACGGCTGGTCTGGCTCTCGCTCTGTTTGGCGCGGCGGCGGACCGTCCTGGCACGCCGGATTACGCGTATGTCGCTGCTCCTCAATACGATAGCGCGGCATGGCGGAGCGGCCGCGAGCGTTTCCCGGCGGGCGCCGCGGTGATGTTGGTCACGGCGCAAGGGCAGCGAAAGCTCGCCGCCGATTTCTACGCTTCCACCGACCCGGCCATCTCCTTCGATGGATTGCGCATCCTGTTCGCCGGCAAGCCCACCGCCGCGGGGCCCTGGCAGATTTGGGAAACCGCTGTTGCTGGCGGCGCACCGCGGCAGTTGACCACGGCCGATACCGATTGCATTCGCCCGCTCTACTTGCCGGATGGCCGCGTCGTTTACACCCGGGTTTTTGCGCGAGGCTCGGAAATCCAGATCGTTCCGCTGGTGGGCGCGGCGACGCCCGAGACGCTGACCTTTGTTCCGGGCTGGTACCTTACCGACGACGTGTTGCACGACGGGCGGATATTGTTCGAGACCAGCGGCGACCTGTGGACGGTTTATCCGGACGGCACCGGCGTCGAGACCATTCGCTGCGATCACGGCCCGCAACGCGCCAACGCGCGCCAGGTTGCCTCGGGAGACGTGATCTTCAACGTGGGCAAGCGCCTGGCGCGTTTCACGCCCCCCCTGGCCGAGCAGACCGGCGTGCCACAGCCCAATCTGGAAGCGGCGGGACCGGGCGCGGAGGTTTCGGTGGACCGCTGGCTGATCCCGCTGCGCAGCAGCGCGGCGCGGCCATTTCATCTATACGATTGGACCAGGTCGAGCGGTCAGCGCGTGGAGCTGAATCCCGCCGAGCCCGGCAATGCCGTCGAGCCGGTGGTGGTTTCGAGCCGCGTGCCGCCGCGCGATTTTCCTTCGGCGCGCGTGCCCACACGCACCACCGGGAATCTGCTGTGTCTCAACGCGCATGAATCGAAAACGCCGATTGCGGGCGACATCGCGACGGTCCGCGTCTTTACGCAGGACGCCGCCGGTTCCGCTCTGCTGCTCGGCCAGACGGTGGTTGAATCGGATGGCTCGTTCTACGTGCAAGTGCCGGCCGACCGGCCGCTGCGCATGGAGCTGGTGGGCCGCTCCGGCGCGGTGACGCGGGCGGAAAAGAACTGGTTCTGGATGCGCCCCAGCGAACAACGCATCTGTGTGGGCTGCCACGCCGGCCCGGAACGGTCGCCTGAAAACCGGGTGCCCGAAATTCTCAATCGCACCACGGTGCCAGTCAACATGACGGCCATCCCAGGACAAACTAAATGATCATGAGAACGGCATCATTCGTTTCTGTTTTTTGCTTGGCGGCCGGCTTGGCGCTGGCCCAGCCAACCGCCGCTGGCGCCATCCGTTTTGACGATGCTACGCCGCAGTCCGGCATTACCTTCACGCATTCGTTTGGCGCCGAAAAGCTGGGATCGCTGCTCGAAAGCACCGGCGCCGGCTGCCTCTGGTTCGATTTCAATAACGATGGCAAGCCCGATCTGTTCGTGGTGAGCGGCCGTCCGCTGGGGCCCGGCATCCATCCCTACCCGCTGCGCAAGCCGCCCGCCGAAACGCCGCACAATCACCTGTACCGCAACGATGGCAACGGGCACTTCACCGACGTCACCGAAAAGGCGGGTCTCGCCGGCGACAGCTTCAGCTTCTCCGCCATCGCCGCCGACTTCGATAACGATGGCTACACCGACTTACTCGTCACCAGCTACGGCAAGGTGACGCTCTATCGCAACAAGGGCGACGGAACCTTCGAGGACGTCACGGTCAAGGCCGGGCTCGGCGGCGTGAAGGGATGGGCGATCGGCGCCACGTGGCTCGATTACGACCGCGATGGCTGCATCGATCTATTCATCGGCCGCTATGTGAAGTTCGACCCGACTTACCGTGCTTACTACCCGGCCGATAACTACCCGGGGCCGCTCGACTACGGAGCCGACAGCAACCTGTTGTTTCACAATACGTGCAAGGGCACCTTCGTCGACGTCAGCGAGAAATCCGGCATTGCGGCATTCAAGGGCCGCACCATGGGCGTCACCGCGGGCGACTACGATGGCGATGGCTACCCCGATATCTACGTCGCCAACGATAAGACCGAAAACTTCCTGTTTCACAACAAGGGAAACGGCACCTTCGAGGAGATCGCGACGGAAGCCGGCGCTGCGTTCGGCCAGAATGGCGAATCCACTTCGGCCATGGGCCCCGTGTTCTTCGACGCCGATAACACCGGAAAAGTGGACCTCTGGGTGAGCGATTCCAAGTACAACCGCCTGCTGCGCAACACCGGCAAACTGCCGTTCGTCGATATCACCCAGCAAGCCGGTATTTCGCAGCAAGCTGCGCAATATACAAGCTGGGGCACGGGCGCTTATGACTTCGACAACAGCGGGCTGCGCGATATTTTCATCACGCACGGCGGACTGATTCACCTGATCCCGCAAGAGCATTCGGTTTTCAAGAATCTGGGCGGAGGCAAGTTCGAGGATGTGTCCACCGGCGCAGGGCAGATCTTGGCGACCAAGAGCGTGGGCCGCGGCGCGTGCTTCGCCGACTACGATACCGACGGGCGCGTGGATGCCTTTATGGTGAACCTGGGCGCTCCGGGCACGCTGCTGCACAACGTCACCACGCCGGTGGGCCATTGGTTGAAGGTCAACTTGGTGGGCACCAAGAGCAATCGCGATGGTATCGGCGCGGTGGTCGAGGTGGAAGCCGGCGGCGTCAAACAGCGGGCCGAGCGCACGGCCGGTTCCGGCTACCTCAGTCAGGACGACTGGCGTTTGCATTTCGGCCTCGGCGCGGCCACCAAGGCGGACAAGATCACCGTCGTGTGGCCGAGCGGCATACGTCAGGTGGTGGAAAACATTCCGGCCGGTCAAGTGTTTACGATTACGGAGAAGTAGGGATGGAAATGGGGATGCAAAGGCAAACGTGGCGCACGCACTCGTGCGTGCCGCGTCGGCAATCGTGCCGACGCCTGGCGCTCCAGAACGAAGACACGTCGAGAAAAGTCTCGACGCGGCACGCACGAGTGCGTGCGCCACGGTGCGCTTCGATTCTCGCCTGCCTCGTTTTCGCCGCGATGGCCGCCGCGCAGACCCGCTATCCCAGTCCCGATGATCTGGTCATATCGCCAGACGGCACGCGCCTCTACGCGGTGCTGAGCGGCACCGGCGAAGTGGTCGCCATCGATACCGCCAAGCGCGCCATCGCCGGCCGCGTCCCGGTTGGAAAAGTGCCGCGCGGCATCGCCATCACGCCCGATGGCGCGCGCCTCTATGTCACTAATTCGTGGGCGGACACGATCAGCGAAATCGACGCCGCGACGATGCAGCCGCTGCGCACCCTGCCGGCCGGTTTCGAGCCGACCGGAATCGCGTTCGATGGCCGCGGCACGCTCTACGTCGCCAACCGGCTGAGCGATGACGTGGCCGTGGTGGACCTTGCCAGCGGCGCCATTACGCGCCGCTTGATCTCCGCCCATGGCGCTAGTTATGCCGCAGCCTCGGCCGATGGCTCGCGCATTTACGTCACTCACATCTACCCTATGCTGGGCCAGTTCCGCACGCCGACCCGGTCGGAGATTACCGAGATCGACACGCGCAGTCAGATTGTCACCAATCGCATCTCGCTGCCGGACGCCGCGGGGGTTTTCCATGTGGCCCTTTCGCGCGACGGGCGGCTCGGCCTGGCGGCTCTGCTGCGCCCCAGGAACTTGGTGCCGCTGGCGCACGTGGAACACGGCTGGGCGTTCGGCGACTCGCTGGCGGTCTTCGGCGAGGATATCGGCGGCGTGGTGCAACTCCCGCTCGACGCCATCGAAGATTACTTCTCGCTGCCGTTCGGCGTGGCTATCGCTCCGGATAAGAAGCGTGCGTACGTTTCCGCCAGCGGCTCGAACGAAGTCGCTGTGCTCGATCTGGCGCGCCTGGTGGCGGCGGCGCGCTCGCCCTCCGCCGCGCGCATGGCTAACGATCTTTCGGCGGCCTCGCGTTACGTGATCGCACGCATTCCGGTGGGCCGCAACCCGCGCAACATCGCGCTCTCTTCAGATGGGGCGACTCTGTGGGTGGCCAATCGCCTGGATGACAGCATTTCGATTATCGATACCGCCCGCATGGCGGTTACCGGTAGCATCGCACTCGGCGCCCCAGCCACACTGACCGCGGAACGCCGCGGGGAACGCCTCTTTTATTCTTCGGCGGTAGCTTTCGGCAACAGTTTCGGTTGCGCGAACTGCCATCTCGATTCCACCTTCGATGGTCTCAACTGGGACCTGGAACCGGACGGCTTCGGCATCGACATCGTCGACAACCGCGCGCTCGAAGACATCGCCGACACCTCGCCGTTCAAGTGGAATGGCCAGAATCCGGATCTACAGACCGAATGCGGTCCGCGCACGGAGCGCTATTTCTTCCGCTCGCAAGGTTTTCGCGGCGACGACCTGGAAGACCTGGTGAGTTATATCAAGGCTATTCCGCTGCGCCCCAATCGCTATCGCGCTCCCGATGGAGAATTGACGCCGGCGCAGGAGCGCGGCAAGGCTATCTTCCTCCGAACCAACCGCAAAGACGGCACGCCGATTCCCGAAGGGTCGCAGTGTTTCGTTTGCCATTCCGGCAAATACTACACCAATCAGCTCGTCGCCGATGTCGGCACCGGTAAGCCGACCGATCGCTCGCCGCTGATCGATACTCCGGAGCTGACCAACGTAGTCAACAGCGCGCCGTATCTCCACGATGGCTCGGCACACACGTTCGAAGAGATCTGGACCATCTTTAATCCCAAGGACCAGCACGGCGTCACCAACGATCTCGCCAAGGATGAGTTGAACGATCTCATCGAGTATTTGAAAACCTTATGAGAGCCACCATCATTGCCGCATTCCTGGCCGCCTCGGCGCTGTTCGCTCAGGATCTGCCGCGGTTTCGCTGGGAGAATTTCACCACCGCCAACGGACTGCCCGACAATCGCGTCTACAGCGTTTGCGTGGATGGCGGCCGTATCTGGGCGGGCACCGATAACGGGCTGGCGCTTTACGAGAACGGCAAATGGCGCGTGTTCACCACCGCCGATGGCCTGGCGCACCGCGCCGTGCTCTACCTGGCGCTGGACAAGAAGACGCACACGCTCTGGATCGCCACCATGGGCGGCCTGAGCCGCTACTCGGCCGGCCGCATCGATTCCTTCACGCAGCTCAATAGCGGCTTGCCGAACGACGTGGTGTACGGCGTCACCGTGCAGGGCGACCTGGTGTGGGTGGCCACCGCCGCCGGCGGCGCGCGCCTCGACACACGCACCAACCAGTGGAGCATCTTCAATGAGCGCAACACGCCCATGTACGAGATCTGGACCTACAATGTGACCGCCGCGGAAGACAAGGTATACTATGCCGTATGGGGGAGTGGGGTGCTGGAGTACGACGTCAAGACCGAACGCTGGCTGAAATATGACGATCCCGACAACGAAAACGAGATCGTACTTTTCAAGGACCAGGGGCTGATTCACGAAATCACCACCTCAGTCAGTTATGTCAATAAGATCCTCTGGGCCGCCACTTACTTCGGCGCCAGCCGCTATGACGGCCGTAACTGGCGTAACTTTTTAGAGAAAGATAGCGGCCTTCCCAGCAATTTTTTGAACCAGGTGAAAACCGTGGATGGAACGCGGACCTGGTTCTCAACCGACAAGGGGCTGGCATACTACGATGGCGTCCAATGGGCCACTTATAGGCCCGCGCTCGATACTCACGCGCCCGAAATGCTGGTGCGCGACGCCGCTGGCACAGTTACCCATGTGGCTGTCACCACTGCGCCGGCCTTTCACTACACTTTTGGCATCGATTTTCAGAATGACGATATCTGGGTGGCCACGGCCAAAGGCCTAAGCCACGGAATCCGCATGAAACCGGGAGACAAGTAAACCATGACAATACTCGATACGTTGGACCGGATCGGCAAGACCACGCAAGTGAAGACCAAGGCCATTACCGAACACTCGGTTCTCAACGAGGCCTACGATTACGAAAAGCCCAGCTCATTTTCGCGCGGCTTGCGCATTGACCTCGATAACCTGGTGATCCTTTTGATTTCCGGCACCGCCAGCATCGACGAGCAGGGAGTTAGCGTGCACATCGGCGACTTCGACGCGCAGCTCCGCCGCACTTATCACAACATCACCGGGTTGCTGGCCGCCGAAGGCGCCACCTGGAAGGACATCGTCCGCACCACCTGCTACCTGCGCGACATCGAGCGCGACTATGCCGCCTTTAACGAAGGGCGCACGGCATTTTTCCGCGAGCAGGGTCTCGACCCGCTGCCGGCCTCGACCGGCATCCAGGCCATTCTATGCCGCCCCGAATTGCTGATCGAGATTGAAGCGATCGCAATGTTCGTTCCGAAACCGAAGGAGTAAGCAGATGGTTGCGACGGGAATGTGGTGCGGGCTGCCGGCCGGCGCGGCTGGCAGCCTTGGCGGCCGCCGCTTTCCGGCCGTGGTTTTGACGATCTTGCTGGCGAGTTCGCTCGGGTGGGCGCAATCCGGCACCTGCTCCTGCGGCGCGAATCCGCCTGGCCCGCCGAAGAGCCGCAGCGCAGAATCCTACGCCAACACTCCCGACGATCTGAAGCCGTTTTCCAAGTTCACTCGGCCCTATTACGAGAACTACACCAAGACGCCGGATTACAACGGCGCCGCCGCCGACGTGACCACGCTGAAGCCGTCGGATGTTTCCGAAGTCGCCATCGGTTTCCTGGGCCCGATCTATCAGCACAAGGATATTGCGCTCGGCACGGCCATGCTCAATGGCGCGCAGATGGCGATTGACGAGGCTAACGCGCGCGGCGGCTACGGCGGCAAGCCGTTCCATCTCAAGATCCACAACGATGGCGCAACGTGGGGCGCGTCAAGCAACGAGATCGTCAAGATGGAATACGACGACAAGGTGTGGGCGATGCTCGGCTCCATCAGCGGCGACTCCACCCACATCGCGTTGCGCGTTTCCCTGCGCTCCGAGCTGCCCATCGTGAACAGCGCTGCCACCGACCCGACCATACCCGAAACCCTCATTCCCTGGATTCTCACCAGCATCCAGGACGATCGCGTGCAGGGCTACACGCTGGCCCGCAGGATTTACACCGATCTCGGATACAAGCGCGTCGGCTTGCTCCGCGTCAACGAGCGGTATGGCCGTTTCGGAATTATCAAGTTCAAGGATGCCTCTCGCCGCCTCGGCCATCCGGTGGTGATCGAACAGAAATACATGCCCGGCGACCAGAGTTTCACTCGTGAGCTGCAGGTGATCAACGACTCGCGCGTGGATGCGATTGTGCTCTGGGCCGATGCTCCGGCCGCCGGCACCATCCTCAAACAGATGCAGCAGATGGGCATGAAGCAGCCGGTCTTCGGCGCCTGGCGCGTGTTGGGCGACGGCCTGTTCGCTAATGCGGGCAATGCGGCGGAGGGATTGGAAGTGGTCTACCCGTACAATCCCGATCGCGACGATCCGCTCTGGCTCGATTTCCAGAAGCGATTCACGGCCCGTTATCAGGCCAACGTGGACTCGTTCTCCGCCCTGGGCTTCGATACCATGAACATCCTGCTCGACGCGATTTGCCGCGCCGGGCTGAACCGCGGCCAGATCCGCGATGCGCTCTACAGCCTCGAGCGCTATAAAGGCGTTACCGGCGAAATGGTGTTCGATCCCAACGCCAAGAACGTGGCGCCGCTCTACTTGGGCAAAGTGAAGGACGGCAAGTTCACCTGGCGGCGCTACACGATGGATGCGCCGTACGCCAAAGTCGGCGAGCTCGGCGTGGAGTACGTCGGGCCCAAGCTGGCAGATGCGCCGGCCGGCGCGCGCAAGATTGGCATCTTCGGACCCGGCGCAGAGCCTCTGGCCGCGCGCCTCAGTGCAGCCGGGCTTAGCGTGGTCGGCGTGTCCTCCGAACAGGCGTGGGGCAAAGCCTCGGATGAACTGATCAAGCTGGTGTACGATCCCAGTGTGCTCGGCCTGGTCGCCACCGACCGCGCTTCCGCCCACCTAGCCGAGCAGATCGCGGTCAAGACGTTTATCCCGGTGATCGGCATTTCCGCCGACCGCACGCTGACGTCCACCAACGTCCCCTGGATCTTCCGCCTGGATGCTGGGACTACGCTGGCCGATGCCGTGCGCTGCCTGACCGATGCGGCCAACCGCGCCGGCCCCAACCGTGGCGCCATCCGCGATTACCTCGCCAAAGGCAACCTGGTCGCGGGCCGCTTCGCCTTCCGCTCAACCGGCGAACTACAGTAGCGTCCTGCCTGCGGCCAACGCAATAAAAGCTTCACATTGTCTGACGGGCAACGTGGCGCACGCACTTTTGCGTGCCGCGTCGGCACTCCTGCCGACGCCTGGAGTTTCCACATTTTCGTGAGAGGTGCCGTAACGCCGGCGGTCTTGCCGCCACGGCCGCCATTGGGCGAGAGCCGCGGAGCCTGCATGGAGACAGTGCCGGCGTGCCGAGGGACGAGCCCGAACTGTTACACTCAAAGAAACCCTATGGCGAAGGAAAAGACCGAAGAAAAGGCCGAGAAAGAGCCCGTGAGCATTCGCGTCTGGGCGCCCGCGGTGGCGCTGGGCTGGCTGGTGCCGGGCGGCGGCCATCTGCTGCTCAAGCGGACCGGCCGCGGCGTGCTGCTGCTGGCCGCCATCACCACCATGTTCTTATGCGGGCTGATGATGCGGGGGACCATGTTCACGCCGCAAGGCGACGATCTGCTGACCGTGCTGATCAACTGGGGCGGCTGGGTGGGCAACGTTGCGAGCGGCATCCTCTACCTGATGTCGGTTTGGCTGGGCTACGCGCAGCCCGATGTCGCCGGGGCCGTCCACGATTACGGAACCAAGTTCCTGGTGACCGCCGGCCTGTTGAACCTGCTGGCGATAGCGGACGCTTTCGAAATCGCCCGCGGGAGGAAAAGCTGATGCCCAAGATGAACCTCTCGCACTTCGAAGCGGCGTTCCTGTTTTCGGTGCTGGTTTCCGTGGTGCTGGGCGTGGTCACCAAGAATACCGACCGCGACCGCCTGCATTACGGCGTCTACACTTTCGTCTGCTTCCTGCTGGCGCTCTTCGGTATCGGCTGGCTGATGTACCTCGGCCACGGATGAGACTCGGGGGAGGCGGCGGCTAAGTAGGACATCAACGCCGAACTGCGTACCCCAACGGCAGAGCTGGTGAGAGCGGTTTCCGGTTCAGCAACCAAGCTCGCCCTGCCCCCTACTTCCGCCCGTAGATCACGGTGACATTGGTCTGCCCGCCGCTGGCGCCGACGGTCACGTTCAGGCTGCGGCCGTTTTGCTCGGAAGCGCCAATCGTGCCTCCGTCGGAAGTGTTTGCCACCATGTAGGTCTTCAGCCCTAGGCCGTTGATTTGGTCCTGATAGAACTTCATCACGTCCTGCGGAGAATCGGGCGTCTTGAAGGTGAAAGTGCCGCCCTCACCCTGATCGCTCGATCCGGTGAAGGCGACCTCGGGTTTGGCGCCGGGATACGCCGGAATCCACGACGGCAGCTTGCTCGCGTCGCCGCCGATATCCACGCTGGCGCCATTGTCGCCGCGCATGTTCATGTGAAAGCGGCCCTGCTGGACATCGTTGAAGGACATGGTCACTTCATGGCCGGAACGCTTGTCGCGCATAGTGATAGTGTTGTCGCCTTCGTTGATGCGCACTAGCTCCAGGTTCGGGTTGAACGCGGCCATCATCTTGCTGGCGGCCAGGCCGGGATTGCGATGCCACAGATCCGGATCGATGCCGGCCTGGTGCACCTTATGCACTACGAACATGCCAACGCCGACCACGCCGACGGCGCCCAGCACAAACAGGCCGAGAATGATGACCAGTATCCAAACGATGGGGCTGGTCTTGCGTTGTGCCGGCATGGCGGGCGGCAGCGGGGCGACGGGTGACGCCTGGTAGCCAGGCGCCTGAACTGGGGGGGGCGCCTGAACCGGCGGAGGCGCCTGCGCGGGCGGTTGCTGCCCGGCCGCGCTAACTGGTGTTCCGCATTGGGTACAGAATGCGCCGTTGACCTTGGCGCCGCAGATGGTACAAAAAGCCATAAATCCTCCGTTCGGTTTACTTTACGACAAAGCACCGCACGAGGCAACGGGGACTTTGGCAGCCGCAAAAAACAAAGCCACGAATGACACAGATCAACACGGATAAGAAAGAATCTTGTTTTTGACTCTCGGTTTTTTATCCGTGTTGATCCGTGTTCATCCGTGGCTCAAAATCGCTGACGCCTAAACGTCGTAGTACAGCGCGAATTCGTACGGGTGCGGGCGCAACCGGACGGCTTCGGCTTCGTTCTTGCGCTTGTAGTCGATGTACGTCTGGAGCAGCTCTTCGCTGAATACGTCCCCGCGCAGCAGAAACGCGTGATCCTCTTCCAGGCAGTCCAGCGCCTCGTCCAGCGATCCCGGCATCGACGGCACCGCCTTCATCTCTTCCGGCG